>SL_7KL_010_BRINEDRAFT_10000079_pt1 | contig 39659 bp, 33 predicted proteins | sample SodLak_010_BRINE_FD_10663 | JGI IMG/M metagenome (IMG submission 10663)
GTATAAGTTTTACCGTCTACTTCTCCGGTAAATGTTGGCAATTCTTTTGCCTCGCCGTTACTCTCTTCTGCTTTTGTTTCTTCGGCAGTTTCCACCTTATCTGTCTCTTCCGAAACAGCTTCGATTTCTTCGTTTACGTTTTCGTTTTTAGTTTCTTCAGTCATTTAATTACCTGTTAAAAGTCAGCCTCATTTCGACTTTCGAAATGGGATTAGAGTTTAAGTTTTAATTTAGATTTACATTCTCTTTTATGATCGAGACCATTTCCTGAACCTGTTCTTCGAATGATTTGCCTGTCGTATCAATTACAATTGCATCATCTGCTTTCTTCAGCGGATCATTTTCACGGTTTTGATCTTTCTCATCCCGCGAGCGCAGATTTTCCATCACATCTTCAAGAGTGATAGATTCATCTGAAGCTTTCATTTCCAGGAACCTGCGCTTGGCTCGTTCCTTCAATGATGCGTCCATATAGAATTTAAGATCAGCGTCAGGAAAAACAGCGGTTCCGAGATCTCTCCCATCCGCTATATACGTATCTTCTTTAACAAGATTGCGCATGAATTCATTTACGAATCTCCTGGCAGTCTTGTACGATGCAATTTCACTTACGTGATCTGCAACATATTTAGTGCGTATTTTATCTGTCAGATTTTTTCCGTCAGCTTGCACATAAAATGTCTGATCTCTATAATCAGCTTGTAATCGAACATTTGACAAATTTTCAAAGAATTCCGCCTTACCCGGCTTGTCACTCTCCAACCATAAATATGTGATTGCCCTGTAAAGTGCACCGGAATCTAAAAATTTGATCCCGAGACGATTGGCAATCGCTTTGGCTGTTGAGCTTTTCCCGGACCCGGCAGGCCCATCTATGACTATGATCATTTCAGAGAAAGGTTAAAATAAATTTTTTAAGTCTAACTATCAATCCATTCTTGTAAGTTGAATGGATAACCCTTAATTTTGGGAACTGTTTAAGATAACGAGTATTTAACCGTAATAACCAATTTGTTATGCCACAGCATAAATCAGCAATTAAGCGACTTCGCCAAAGCGAAAAGAGACAAAAGCACAATAATACACGACGTTCTAAAATGAGAACGCATATTAAGAAGGTTCTAAACGAAACTGATAAAGAGACTGCAGAGAAGTATTTGAGAGATGCAGTAAGTTATATCGACAGAGTTTCCGTAAAAGGAATTATCCACCCAAATAACGCGGCTCGCAAGAAGTCGAAATTGACAAGTCACGTCAATAATCTATAGGTCACTTTGACACAATCTACCCGAAAAGCACTTCTTGTAATTCTGGATGGCTACGGGATTGCTGAAAATCCCGAAGTTAGCGCAATTGATAAGGCAAATACTCCCTTTTTCGATTCTCTGATTGAGAACTACCCAAACGCCAGGCTTTCTGCCAGTGGCGAGGATGTAGGCTTACCTGATGGACAGTTTGGCAATTCTGAAGTAGGCCATCTGAATATTGGTGCCGGCCGCATTGTTTGGCAGGAGCTCTCCCGAATTAACAAGTCTATTAAAGATGGTGACTTTTTCGAGAATTCTGTTCTAACCGAGGCTTTTGAAAAAGCCAGGAATAATGGCAGAATTCACTTTATGGGTCTCTTTTCAGACGGCGGTGTTCACAGCCACAATAACCATCTGTTTGCTCTCCTTAAAATGGCCAAACAGTATGGACTCCGGGATACATTTGTTCACGCTTTTACGGATGGGCGCGATACATCGCCACACGGCGGAGCTGAATACCTAAAACAATTTGAAGCAGAAGCCGCAAAAATCGGCACAGGATCAATTGCCTCTGTTGTAGGCCGTTATTATGCCATGGACCGTGACAACCGGTGGGAACGTACTCAAAAAGCGTACGATCTTCTTGTACACGGTAAAGGTGTAGAAGTAAACAAAGCATCAGAAGCATTTGAGAAAAGCTACAAAGCAGATGTTACTGATGAATTTATTCTGCCACACGTGGTAAAAAGCGACTCGGACAGCCGTATTAAAAAAGGTGATGTTGTAGTATTCTATAATATTCGAGGCGACCGTGCCCGCCAGATTACAAAAGCTCTTTTCCAGAAAGAAGATCTCCCTTTTGAAACCGACAAGCTGGATCTTCACTATGTAACATTCACATCGTATGATGAGACATTTGATGATTTCGTGCATGTTGCATTCCCTCCTGTTCGCCTTAAAAACACCCTTGGTGAATATGTAAGCAATCAAGGGTTGGACCAACTGCGAATTGCAGAAACAGAGAAGTATCCGCATGTAACCTATTTCTTTAATGGAGGGGAAGAGGCATCCAATAAGGGCGAAATTCGTGTTATGATACCAAGCCCGAAAGTTGCCACTTACGATCTTCAACCAGAGATGAGCGCACAGGCAGTAACTCAAAAGCTTTGTGATGAACTCAGCAAGGATCAGTTTCAACTTGCTATTTTGAATTTTGCTAATCCGGATATGGTTGGGCACACCGGCGATATGGCGGCTACAATCAAAGCGGTTGAAATGATTGACAAGAAGCTAAAGCAAGTAATCGAAACAGCTCGCAAACATCAATATGAAGTACTGATTATTGCAGATCATGGAAATGCAGACTGCATGCTTCAACCGGACGGCAGCCCGCATACCTCACACACCACAGCTCCTGTTCCCGTTGTTTTAGTCAGTGAAATCCATCAGGGCTCACTCAAAAATGGAATTTTAGCAGATGTTGCCCCTACCCTTCTCAAAATGATGGGGCTGGATCAACCGGAAGAGATGACCGGTAAACCACTGTTCTAAAAAGTCTTTTTTTCTCACTATTTTTAATATAAAATGTAAAGTGTTTGCAATTCGCAATGCACCACACTACTTTCGTCGTTAGAGGCAATGAGTGTGAACTAAATGAAGTTGCCACTCGTTACATTTTTCAGCAATCAATGAAAGCCAAATCTTTTTGTAGGTCCCGATATGGAGGGTAATTTTTCAAGTAAAGTTAGAGATGTAATTCAGTTTAGCCGGGAGGAAGCACTTCGCCTCGGTCATGATTACATTGGCACAGAACATTTAATTCTAGGTATTGTTCGTTTGGGAGACGGTGTTGCAATTCGGATACTCAAAAATCTCGATTGTGATCTCTTTAAGCTCAAAAAAACAATCGAAGATACTGTAAGAGGAACCGGTGGTACCGTTACCGTTGGTAACATCCCCTTGACAAAACAGGCCGAAAAGGTTCTTCGAATAACCTATCTCGAAGCTAAGCTATACAAGAGTGACACGATAGGAACTGAGCATCTTCTGCTCTCATTACTGAGGGATGAAGAAAATATCGCCGCTCAGATACTGCAGCAGTTCAATGTTTCGTACGACGCCGTACGAGAAGAACTGGACATGATTATTTCGGGGAATACTCGCGATACTGATCGGGAAGACAGCCGTTCAGCCAGCGCAAATATTCCACAAACCCCTAAGGGTTCTCAGTCATCAGGAAGTTCCAGAGAAAAGAAAATGGAAAAATCGAAAACACCCGTATTAGACAATTTTGGCCGCGATTTAACTCAATTGGCCGAAGATGGTAAACTCGATCCGATTATCGGACGGGAAAAGGAGATTGAGCGAGTGGCTCAAGTACTGAGCCGTCGCAAGAAAAATAATCCGGTCTTGATCGGTGAGCCCGGTGTAGGTAAAACAGCTATCGCTGAAGGACTTGCTTCAAGGATTATAGAGAAAAAAGTATCTCGCGTTCTTTACGATAAGCGAGTTATTGCCCTCGATCTTGCCGCACTCGTTGCCGGAACAAAATATCGCGGGCAGTTTGAGGAGCGAATGAAAGCTGTGATGAGTGAACTTGAAAAAACAGATAATGTCATTCTGTTTATCGATGAGCTTCATACTATAGTTGGTGCCGGCGGGGCAAGCGGCTCTCTTGACGCCTCAAATATGTTAAAACCGGCTCTCGCACGCGGTGAAGTTCAGGCCATAGGTGCAACCACACTCAACGAATATCGTCAATTCATCGAAAAAGACGGTGCGCTTGAACGACGCTTCCAAAAAATTATGGTAGAGCCGACTTCCGTTGACGAAACGCTTGAAATTCTCAATCAGATCAAAGGCAAATACGAGAAGCACCACAGTGTTCGCTATACACCGGATGCAATTGATGCGTGCGTGAAGCTCACAGATCGTTATGTAACCGATCACTTCCTTCCTGATAAGGCAATTGACGCCCTGGATGAAGTTGGAGCTCGGGTTCACCTCTCAAACATCACCGTTCCGGACGAAATTATTGAACTGGAAGAGGAGATTGAAAAGACTAGTAATGAGAAGAACTCTATGGTGAAGAAGCAGCGCTTTGAAGAGGCTGCCAGACTTCGTGATACCGAAAAACGCCTCATGGAAGAGCTTGAACAGGCTCAAAAAGATTGGGAAAAAGAGTCTGAACATATCGTTTATGATGTGGATGAAGAGGATGTTGCATCAGTTGTAGCCATGATGAGCGGTGTACCCGTGAACAAGATCAGCCAGAAAGAGGGACAAAAACTCCTCAAGATGCGTGAGGAACTTGGCAAGAAAGTTATTGGCCAGGATGAAGCGATCACAAAGCTTACAAAAGCCATACAACGGACCCGTGCCGGCCTTAAAGATCCCTCAAGACCAATCGGTTCATTTATCTTTCTGGGCCCTACAGGAGTCGGTAAAACTGAAATGGCCAAAGTACTTGCCAAATATCTCTTTGATAAAGAAGAAGCACTCATCCGTATAGACATGAGTGAATACATGGAAAAATTCAGTGTATCCCGTTTGGTGGGAGCACCTCCAGGATATGTAGGCTACGAAGAGGGCGGTATTCTTACTGAAAAAGTGAGAAGAAAACCCTACAGCGTTGTCTTACTGGATGAGATTGAAAAGGCTCACCCTGATGTATTTAACATTCTGCTTCAGGTACTGGATGATGGCATTCTTACCGATAGCCTGGGACGAAAAGTCGATTTCCGTAATACGATTATCATCATGACTTCAAATATCGGAGCCCGTGATATACGTAATATGGGTAAAGGTATTGGATTCTCAGCAGGTGATGGTGATTTCGATTACGCACAGATGAAATCAACCATTCAGGACGCACTCAAAAAAGTGTTCAACCCTGAGTTTCTAAACCGGATTGATGATGTGTTAACATTCCATCCGCTGGAGAAGGAGCATATCTTCAAAATCATAGATATTATTGGCGATGAGTTGTTCTCGCGAATTAAAGATCTCGGATATGAAATTGAGATGACAAAAGGAGCGAAAGATTTCATCTCAGACAAAGGGTTTGACCAGAAATACGGTGCCCGCCCGCTGCGCAGAGCCATTCAGAAGTATGTGGAAGATCCACTTGCAGAGGAACTGCTTACGGGAGAACATCCGGAAGGATCTGTTATAAAGATCAAAATGAACAAGTCTCGTGACGGACTTGAATTTGACTGGACAGATGCGGAAAGTAGTGAAAAGGGTAAGTCAGACTCCGATAGTGAAACCAAATCTGAATCAGAGTCTGAACAAAAAGCATAAACTGAGACTTTTCTCATACAAAAAAGCCCTCACCATAAATGAGGGCTTTTTCTTTATCTGCCAGTTTTTCTTTAATCAATCTTTTTAAAAATCAGTCCGGACTCTCAAAGATCGGTTCAGTCCGTCAATTTGATAGCTGTTTCCCTGCAGCCTTGAGATCCGGAGTCTCTCAAAGTCATAAGTGGAGAGCGATTCATTGATATCTTCCCTTAAAATTTGCCGCTCTCCAATATGAATTGCGGAAATAGCCGGTTGGTCAATCCGGTTTCCCTGCTGAACTCCGCCAAAAACTAAAATCACATCATCATCTTTAAAATAGCGGGAATAGATTACAGGTGAACGTGAGCTGGTGCTTCCAACCCTATCCCCATTCGCAGCATCCAAAACCTGAGTTCGTCCTCCTGAGTAGACGGTCACATATCGGGCATCGTCGCTTATGGATACGCCTTTCTGTTCATCACTGAAGCTAAATTGATTTAATTCATTTCCGAATCTGTCAAATAGATAAACCTCATAATTTGATCCATTCCCGGTTAACAGAGTAATATATGAACCGTTTTCACTCACTTTAACCTGCAGAATTTGTGAAGATTGATCCCTGAAAAAAACGCGCTGATCTCCTTCTCCCATAACTACTTTGGCTCTCGAACCCCGGCTGTCGCCATAATTTATAACCGGGTTATAGAGTACAACCGTTTTCCCATATGCATCCGCAGCCAGTTCCGATTCCCTCTCCCCCTCACTGCTCTGCGAACTGTTCGACACGGAGTATTTTAAATCACCATTCGGGGCAAAAAAAGTAAAATTCGCTACATTATCTCTCGTAACGGATCTGCCATCATCAAACAGGTAGAGTTTTAGAGTTTCGTCACTGGCATCAAAAAAATCGAGCTGTCGATCAACAACCTGGTTTCCTGAAGTTTCGTAAATGGACAAATAAACTGATTGATCACGAATTACAAGAAACCCGGTTTTTTGGTTTAGATAAGAAATTGACCAGGATTCCGGATTAAACACACCACTCTCACCAATAGTAAAATAACCCCTGTCAGATTCAAGTAAACCTCCATCGAGTGGATACTGATTCTGAGAGTTTGAGGCGTGCCCGTCCACTGCCTGTACGGTTAACTGCCTTGCCTGCAATGAGGTGCTTAAAATTAAAGAGAGTAAAAAAGTGAATAGTAATTGAGGATACTTCATTAATTCGAATATAATGTTGTTATATTATTGGCTCTAAAGAACGATAATTTCTCTATGAAATGCATACATGGATTACTCAGTAATTGTTCCGGTTTATAACAGACCGGACGAAATTGATGAACTTCTCCAAAGTCTGACCAAACAGACCTATAAAAACTTTGAAGTATTAATTATTGAAGATGGTTCAGAACTGAAGTGCGATCATATCGTAGAAAAGTATTCAGATTCACTGAATATTCGCTACTACTTTAAAAAAAATAGCGGTCAGGGTTTTTCAAGAAATTTCGGCTTCGAAAAGGCAAATGGTGAATATTTCATCGTATTTGATTCCGACTGTCTGATTCCGCCTCACTATTTTGAATCAGTAAACCGAGCTCTCCTTTTTCATGGATACGATGCCTGGGGCGGACCGGATCGGGCACATCCTTCATTTACGCCCATTCAGAAAGCGATCAGCTACAGTATGACCTCTTTCTTTACAACGGGAGGAATACGTGGACGAAAAAACCACATCGGGAAATTCCATCCAAGAAGCTTTAATATGGGTATTTCGAGGGAAGTTTTTGAGAAAACAGGCGGATACAAAATTACCCGAATGGGTGAAGACATTGAGTTTTCTTTGAGAATTATTGAAAACGGCTTTAAAACCGGGTTAATTGATGAGGCCTACGTATATCATAAAAGGCGAACCGACTTCAAACAGTTTTATCGGCAACTACACTTTTTTGGACGGGCTCGCATCAATATAAAACGCTTCTATCCTGATGAACTTAAATTAGTTCATTTACTTCCTGTCTTTTTTGTAATTGGTCTACCAATCTTCCTATTTTTAACGATTGTGACTAAGGGCTTTTTATCCATGCTCATTCTTCTTTATCCGGTTTATGCAACAATGTTATTTTTGGATGCATTCAACACTGAAAAGAATCTAAAAATCTCACTATTAGGTGTAGTTGCAGGCTTTATTCAGTTAACAGCTTATGGCATGGGGTTTTTAAAAGAGCTGAGTGAAGATTACAAAAAAAGTACGTAGAAATTCGGGATATAAATTGCATTCAGAATTTAAATCTTTTATCTTTGAATTCTTTTGAAAAACACATCACTGCTACTGCAGATAATTACTTCAAAAGAGTAATTTTTAATGTGTTGATTAAGTCTTTGACATATTGAAAAAGAAACAATTTCGGGTAATCAGTCCCGAGACTTCGGGAGTAGCCAATTACATTGGATACTCTCAAATACTACTACATTTTGATAACATGATTTCATCGGGGAGTAGTCCCGACACCTCGGGAGTAGCCCATTCGTTTTGGGAGCTCTCAAAAAAACTACACATTGACATACTGATTTCATCGGGGAGTAGTCCCGATACCTCGGGAGTAGCCCATTCGCTTTGGGAGCTCTCAAAAAAAACTACACATTGACATACTAATTTCATCGGGGAGTAGCGCAGTCCGGTAGCGCATTCGCTTTGGGAGCGAAGGGTCGCAGGTTCAAATCCTGTCTCCCCGACTTTTATCACATAATTTGACGTATTGACTTCAGAGATTTAATCTGAGTTTTTAATTTCAGAGTTTGGTTGTTTCAAGTTCCGAAAGCAGTGCTTTCGGGGTTTCCCGATTCCTCGGGATCTCCCAGACTTTTACTTTTAGGGTTGTTGCAATTAGCAACAGGTACCACCCGACAGTTGATTTTTTTGACGGTATTCGGGCGCCCGTAGCTCAACTGGATAGAGCAACTGCCTTCTAAGCAGTAGGTTACAGGTTCGATTCCTGTCGGGCGTACAACAAATTGTTTTGACGTATTTTTTTAGTTTTTCAGTTTCAAATTATTTGAGGCGACTAATATGGCGACATGGCCGAGTGGTTAGGCAGAGGTCTGCAAAACCTCGTACGGCGGTTCGAATCCGCCTGTCGCCTCTTTTTTATTGAATATATACCCTGCCGCGTTCGTCTAGGGGTTTAGGACGCCGCCCTTTCACGGCGGTAACACGGGTTCAAATCCCGTACGCGGTACTGATTTAGTCTTGAGATAAGAATCTTGAGTCTAAAGATTTTTTGATCTTATGACTCAAGGCACACTTCTCTTTTCTATATGGAGCCCGTAGCTCAGTCGGTTAGAGCGCTAGGTTGTGGCCCTGGAGGCCGTGGGTTCGATTCCCATCGGGCTCCCATCAATTTTCAGTGATAGCCACAGATTTCACTGATCAAATTTCCCTGCCGCGTTCGTCTAGGGGTTTAGGACGCCGCCCTTTCACGGCGGTAACACGGGTTCGAATCCCGTACGCGGTACACACCATTAAATCCCAAATTCCAACCGGAGTTTGGGATTTTTTTATTTAAGGTGTATAAGTGATGCATTGAGAACTAAAGTCCGATACCAAATGACAGTCCCAGAGTACTGTAATCGCTATTTAATGCGAAATTAACTGAAGGTATAAATACAAGCTTAATAACATTGACAATGTTATATGAAAGACCGCTTTCTAAAGTGAAAAAACTGCTGCCATCACCCCGATTGCTTACAAAGGGTGCGTAAGAGAAACTCGCTATAGGGTAGATTGATAGTTGTTCACCCATCATTACTTCTCTGGTCACAGCTAATCCAGTTAAAATTGTCCATCCATTCGATCCACTCAATGTACTTCTCGCCCCAGAAAAAAATGTACTAACTGTAATAGGCTGTTCATCCCACTGTTGAATAGGATAAAAACCAATTCCTCCGCCTACTACTTCATATGGCTCATAATAGCCTGGATTATCCTTAAAATCAGAAATGGAAAATGCTAGATCTATCTTCCTATTAATTGATACTCCCATTCCGATAGAAGTCCCCGAAAAATCATTAGAAGCGTTTATAACACTCCCCATAATCTGAATGCCAACATTTTCACGATTTGTGTATATGCTTTGTGCTGTCAAATCCATAAAGCACCAAAGCATAACTGTAAGCATTAAAAGAATAAATTTTTTAAACATAGATGTCTCACAAAAATGTAAAAAAAGGGGAGTATATCACTGAAGTTAACTTGATTAATCCGGTCGGAGAAAAGCAGTTCTTAATGGGTATAGCAAGTCAATCAGCAGTTGTTGAAATAATATTAAATAGAAGTAAAGTTGAATACAATATGCTTCAAAAATTTATTACTAAATTTGCCTCTTATGTTCTAACTGAATATCAACCAACATCATCCGCCAATAACATCGCCGTAAGAAGAGCAGCACGATCTAATGTTTCATCAACCAGGATTTTCTCTTTGGGACTGTGAGCACCTTCCCCTACAGCCCCCATTCCGTCTATAGTCGCCGTAAATTGGCTGGTAATACTTCCATCAGAACCACCGCCACTAAGACCCTCCTCAATAGCCAGACCAAGCTTATCGGCAGAATCCTGTGCTAATTTCCACAACTTTTTATTCCGTTCATTCTTGGTTACGGGAGGACGGGCTAAACCACCCTCAATAATAATTTCTGTACCATTCAACTCAGGGCCTATACTTTTAATCTTATCATCGATCGCTTCACCGTCTGTTCTATCCATGTACCTGAGATCAATTTCAACAATGCACTCGCCGGCTACAATATTGACCGCTTTGCCTCCTGAAATCAACCCTGTATTCAGAGAAATGCCATTATCGTAATCGTTTAATTGATCTACTTTTTTGATGATATGCGCCATTTCAACAATTGCACTTGCTCCTTTTTCCGGCTCTACGCCTGAATGAGCTTCCTTTCCTATAACCCTGATCTGATAACGACCTGATCCCTTCCTTTCAGTTTTAATTTTCCCTTCCAAACCAATTGACGGCTCAGGAACAAAAACACGCTCTACACTTTTTGCCATCTTTTCAATCTCATCCCATGAGTCTCTGCTGCCGGTCTCTTCATCTGAAGTTATCATAACAACCGGGCGAAGCTTTGGCTGTAGATCAAGTTCCTTCATCATCTTGATTCCCAACTGCATCATTACAATTCCCGCCTTCATATCATATACCCCGGGACCTTGAATTACATTACCTTCAATGTTCCAAGGCATCTTTTCGAGCGTCCCCACCGGCCATACTGTATCGGCATGCCCTATCAAAAGCTGATCTTTCTTTAGATCTGAATTCTCCGGTCTGAAGATAATCTGGCCCGCACTTAATACCGATTCTTTCCACTCTACCCGGTAATCCAGCTCCTCAAAATCTTCAGCAATGGAGTGAAGCAGTTTGCGGTTTTGCATAATGTCCTCGGTAGGGCTCTCCGCCTCCACATACTTTTTTAACCTCTGAATAAACCAATCTTTATGATCCGAAATTCTCTCTTTGAGCCTATTATAATCGATTGAGTCCATTGAACTATGTTTTAAAATTATTTCTTTGCGAGCGCGTAAATACCGTTCCCTTTCTGATTAGCTGTATAAAGATCTGCAACATTCATAGCCAGAACAAATGGCAGAGTAATCGGGTAGTAAAACAACAGAAGCAGTGCAGCAAACATCCCAAGCTTATTAAACCATAACATGGGCCACTTTACGGACAGCACCCACGCTTTGTGCCCCCAAAATCCATATGTATAGTGCACTTTTTCAGGATTCAAACCGGACTTTATAAGCTTTTCAGTAATCTCATCTTTTGAATATCCTGCCCTTGCATGTTCATCCACAAATGATTCCTCATCACCGGCATCCTCCTCAGAATAGTGCGAAGGTGAGTGCATCAAAAAATGTCCATCTGAGTTCAACACATTCTGCAGATTTTTCATCACTCGAACATCTTCGGCAATATGCTCTAAAACATCAATACAGATGATTACATCAAATTTCTGATCAGAGGTAAATTCCAGTAAATCCGCTTTTTTGAACTGAATTTTCCCATCGTTGATCTCCTGTTTAAAAAAGTGTTCAGAATCCCGAAGGTAGTCTTCTTTCACATCTACAGCGGTTACCTTTACGTTTTGAAAAGTTGCCAGAATAAACCGGTCGTATTGTCCAAATCCCGACCCGGCGTCTAAAATGTTCCAATCCCCTTTCTGATCCAATTCCTTGCCAATATTCCACAAAACCCTACGGATATGCCAGCTTCTCAAAAAGAATAGATCCAGCAAAAAATAGAACATTCTCCGCAGGAACCTAGAACTCCGGATAATTTTGGCAAACCGATCTTTTACCGGATCGTAGGCTATCCTGCTCATAAATCTGTTTTTTCGGCAATATTGGGTTTCTGTTTTTTAACCTCACCCCTGTTTAGCAGTTCACCCAAAAATCCAATGGAAAAGAATTGAACTCCCACCATCACCAGTAAAAGTCCAAGAAACAGTAACGGCCTGTTGGCGAGAGGTTCACCCAAAAATATTTTTAAATAGGCTAGATAGAGGTTGATCAAAACACCGACTACAAGAAATAACACGCCAAACAGTCCAAAGAAGTGCATCGGCCTCTGAATGTACCTGTTGATAAACAGTAGTGTAACAAGGTCCAGAAATCCGTTTAAAAATCGGGAGATCCCAAACTTGGTCTTACCAAACTTTCTGGGATGATGTTTTACAACTTTCTCTTCGATCTTATCAAACCCGTTCCATTTGGCCAAAAGAGGAACATAACGGTGCATCTCTCCATAAAGGTAGATGTTGTCAACTACCTCTCTTTTATAGGCCTTAAGCCCGCAATTAAAATCGTGAAGTTTTATACCGGTTACCCATCTGGTTACAGTATTAAAAAATCTGGAGGGTATCGTTTTGGTAATTGGGTCGTGGCGCTTTTTCTTCCATCCACTTACCAGATCGGCTCCATTTTCAAGCTGCTGAATCATATCCGGAATTTCATTCGGATCGTCCTGCAGGTCTGCATCCATCGTTACTACATACCGGCCTTTTACTTCATCAAAACCGGCTTGTAATGCATCACTTTTTCCATAATTCCGTCTCAGCCTGATGCCGTGAATTCTGCTCTCTTTCGAAGATAACTCTTCAACAATATTCCAGGAGTTATCGCGAGATCCGTCGTCAACAAACAGCAGTTCATAACTGTATCCAGCATTAGTAATTGCGTTTTGAACCTGTTCTGCAAGCTCAGACAGTGACTTCTCCTCATTCAGCAGAGGAACCACAATACTTATATCGGGCAGATTTGAAGCCTCTTTTTCGGATTTATCTATTTTTTTTCCCTGCAATGATTTACAAATTCTTTAATTTAACAACAGCAGTGTCTACCTTAACAATTCGATAAGCTGAAAATAAAGGATTTCCGTGCCATGAAGAAATTGTATTACTCAATCGGTGAAGTGAGTGAAATCACCGACATAGAACCGCATGTACTTCGCTATTGGGAGACCATTTTTAATGATTTAAAACCCCGGAAAAATAAAGCCGGAAACCGAACCTACAAAGAGGATGATATCACCCTTATCCTTAAGCTAAAAGAGCTTATTCAAGAGAAGAAATATAGCACAGCCGGTGCTAAAAAAATTATTGAGGGCGAAGAAACTGAAAAAGAAATTTCCGGCACTGATCCCCTTTCTGTCGAGGTAAAAAAAGACCTTCAGGAAGTAAAGCTCTTTCTTCAAAAGCTGAAGGAGAAGCTTTAAGGTAATTCTTTACACAAATCAGGGATTTGTCATTTTATTCGAAAACCTCAGAATCAGGATATAGAGCATCTCTGCGCAGATCAATACTGCGACCCCAACAAGATGTATTACCTGTGAAACTCCCGGCATATTAAACCACTCTAGGCTCACCCCTACAATTATCTGCAGTAATATCAGACCGGTAATCGCCCAACCCAAATGTACCAGCATTTTAGGGACATTTAACTTTTTATTATAAAAAAGCATAAGACCGGCCGGAATAACCACTAACCATGAAAAACTGCGGTGAATAATATAGAGCCAGTCGTCCATATCAATCCATTCACTTCTCGGTAAATCCAATACATTTTTCGCAAAATCGATCGACTCTCTTACCTGCGTGCCGATTACCATTTGTACCATAGTTATTATAAAAAGAGAAACCGCGATCAGCATTAATATTTTCCGGTGCTTTTTGGGTACTTGGATCTTAATTTTCTCCCGGGTTGCCCTGAAACTGGCATAAAGAAGTGTTGCCAGAATAATCATCGCTACAATCATATGTATGGTTATCATACCTCCGCTCAAACCGCTTCGCACAACTTGCCCGCCAAGCCAGCCTTGAAAAAGCACCAGCACAAAAGCAGCACCGGAGGCATAGGTCACGATTGGATCTTTCTTTCTGTACCTGAATGAGAACAGAAAGGTGAGAGTAATAAGAAATCCTATAAGTACACCTACCAACCGATTTACATACTCCAGCCATGTATGCATGGCATTGAAGAGTGAAGCATCATACTGGGGAGGGAGATCTGCAGCATTCGTAGGAGGAATCCACATGCCAAAGCACTGTGGCCAGTCGGGGCAGCCCAGGCCTGCACCTGATGCCCGTACCAATCCGCCTACAAAGATTAAGACTATCGTGGCAATAACTGTTGTTATCGCTGTTTTCTGATACAAATTGAGTTTCATTCTCTGTTCACAAAAAAGTTATTAATTTCGACCTCACGTTTGGCAAATAATAGCTATTCCAAACCGAATCGTTCCTATAGTATCTTTTTATTTTGAAGGGGATATAAAGGTAACATATCACGATCAAATTCATTAATTTTGCCAAGCATTTAACCCGAGAACGACCAAATGAGTAACACAACCACACAAACCGATACCCTGCAAAAATTTACAGGGACAATTGGTGACTATTATGAGCTTACAAAGCCGGGTATTACATTTACCGTTCTGGCAAGTATGCTTATAGGTTTCCTGATGGCTACATCCGGCAGTGTGGATTATATGCTAATGATACATGCAATGCTCGGCACTTACCTGGTTGCGGCCGGAACTGCGGCTCACAACATGTTTCTGGAGCACCGTTACGACGGGCTGATGAAGCGAACCAGCAAACGTCCGCTCCCCGATTCGAGAATTCCCCCAAAGCATGGCGTTATTTTTTCTCTGTCATTAATTTTTTTAGGCCTTATCTATCTCATATTTGTGGTAAACCCGGTTGCGGGTATGGTCTCTGTAGCCACTACGATTATCTACCTGTTCATGTACACTCCGCTGAAGCGTATTTCAGCACTGAATGTGTTTGTCGGAGCTGTTCCGGGTGCCCTTCCGGTTGTGGGCGGATGGGCTGCTGTATCCGGCACTCTGTTTGAACACGGAATGTGGATTCTGTTTGGGATTATCTACTGCTGGCAAATTCCCCACGTTATAGCCATTGCGTGGGTTTGTGAGAAAGATTATGATCACGCCGGCTTTAAAATGCTGCCCAAAAATGATCCAAAGGGATACAAAGCCATACTTTGGGTGTTGCTACCCTTAGTCATTTTAATTCCAACCGTTTACAAACTTTACGTGATGGAGCTGATGGGATGGCTTTTCCTTGCAGGCGGAATGCTCACTACACTTGCATTCTTGTGGTACGGCATCAAATTCGCCCTTAAACGGGACATCCCCACGGCAAAGTCCCTTATGTTTGCCTCCTTCGCTTACCTCCCTCTTGTGTGGATTTTCGTCTTTCTGGACTGGATGATTGTTTAACTCGGACAATTATCTACAAACAAAAAAAGGTTCAACATCTATGCTGAACCTTTTATCACATTCTAAGACCTGACAGGTTTTAAAAAACTGTCAGGTTTGAAATACTCAGTTATCTAATCGCCGGATATTTTCCCGGATTAGCTTCGTGCATAATTCCATATACCGCTTCAAAAATATCCTCGGCATTCGGTTTTGAGAAGTAATCCCCATCGGTAGCGTATGCCGGACGGTGAGGTTGTGCGGTCAGGCATTTCGCTTCCGAGTCGAGGTAGCGATAGCCTCCCTGCTCATCAATTACCTGCTGCATCATGTAGCCTGTTGCTCCACCGGGCACATCTTCATCTACAAACAGAATTCGGTTAGTCTTTTTAAGTGATTCCAGAATCATTCCGTTACGGTCGAAAGGTAACAGTGTTCTGGCGTCAACGAGCTCAACAGAAATACCGGCTTCCTCTAACTGCGGAAGCACCGATTCTATCAGGTTGAATGTGGATCCATAGGAAACAACCGTAATATCCTCTCCTTCCTGAACTACTTCCGGAACTCCAAGCGGTAGCGTGAACTCACCAAGATTATCAGGTAATTTCTCTTTCAACCTATAGGCGTTTAGCGGCTCCACAATCAGCGCCGGATCATCTCCCTGGAACAGAGTATTGTAGAAACCTGCAGCATGTGTAAGGTTTCTTGGCACGCAGACATGAACTCCCCGAACTCCGTTGATAATCATACCCATCGGCGATCCGGAGTGCCAGATTCCCTCCAGGCGGTGTCCACGAGTCCGTACAATCAGCGGATAGGCCTGACCTCCACTGGTTCTGTATCGAACGGTGGCAACATCATCACTCAATCCCTGGAAACAGTAGAGCAGGTAATCCAGATACTGAATTTCTGCAATAGGTCGTAATCCTCTCAGCGACATCCCGATTCCCTGCCCCAGAATCGTGGCTTCCCGAATTCCGGTGTCGCTCACCCGAAGCTCTCCATACTTATCCTGCATGCCTTCCAGGCCGAGGTTCACATCACCAAGTTGACCAACATCCTCGCCAAATACGAGCGCATTCGGATACTTTTCAAAAATCTTGTCAAAATTGTCGCGCAGCACAACGCGACCATCCACATTTTTTGCATCATCAGAATAGGACGGTTCAATCTCTTCCACATTTAGTGGAGAGTTTGGAGTATCACTGGTCAGATTGGAGTTAAAACGCTTCTGATTCTCCTCCTGTTGATGATCGAGCCATTTAATCAGGTCACTTTTCGCTCCGGACTCTTTTCCTCTAAGGGCAAACAACGCCTGGCGTCCAGAAGAAATCACATCCTTACGAATCACATTATTCTTTCTGCTCAATCCCTTTTTGATCTCTTCCAATCTTTCATCATCATCGTGATTGGATATCAGACTATCGATCAAAGCTAACATCTCATCCTTCTGCTGTTTGATCGGATCCTGGTACTCTTTCCAAGCCTTTTTCTGAGCTTCCCGGACTTCCTTTTTAGCCTCATCTTCGATTTGATCCAGCTCTTCAGGTTTTGCCTTTTTCTCATTCTCAATCCACTTTCTGAACTGATTGATGCAGCAGTACTCCTCCTCCCAGTTCAGCCGCTCTTCGTCTTTATAACGCTCATGCGAACCGGATGTGGAATGCCCTTGTGGCTGAGTTACCTCCTCTACATGAACCAGAACAGGAACATGCTCGTCACGCGCGATTTTTGAAGCTTCAGCATACGCATCCAGCAGTGCCTGATAATCCCACGCTTTCACGTTAATAATCTCAAAACCCGGCTGTTTTTTAGTACGCTTAAAACCTCGTAAAACTGAAGAAATACTCTCTTTTGTGGTTTGATACTTTTTAGAAACAGAAATTCCATATCCATCATCCCAAACCGAAATGACCATTGGCACCTGGAGAACACCTGCCGCGTTGATCGTTTCCCAGAAAATCCCCTCAGATGTGCTGGCGTCACCAATCGTACCCCAGGCGATCTCATTTCCATTTTCTGAAAATTGTTTCCAATCGCTCAGCAGATCATTTTCACGATACACTTTAGATGCCTGTGCCAGTCCCAAAAGCCGTGCCATCTGCCCAGCTGTTGGCGACATATCCGCAGATGTATTCTTCTGAGCTGTTTGATCTACCCAGTTGCCCTCTTCATCAATCAAGCGAGTGGCAAAGTGCGCGTTCATTTGACGTCCGCCCGAATTCGGATCTTTCTCTGTGTCAGGATTGGCATAGAGCTGAGCAAAAAACTGTTCCACCGTCAGCTCCCCAATTGCCATCATAATGGTCTGATCGCGATAGTAGCCGGATCGGAAATCACCATTCTTAAAATGTTTGGAAAGCGCAAGCTGCGGAAGCTCTTTACCGTCACCAAAAATTCCAAACTTCGCTTTACCCGTGAGCACCTCTTTTCTACCAAGAAGTGACATCTCACGACTCATGCAAACAAGTTTATAGTCATTTAATATATCGTCGGTCTTTTTCATTTTCTTTTCTTTCGTCGCTTGTTTGCTCATAGTCTTGAAAATTTTACTTATCGTTTCTTACGCAAAAATCGGGCGGCGGAATAATACAACCCTGAGATATAATTTCAAAAAAGATTGAAAGCGATTCTATCCAATGCAGAATCAACTACTTTCTGAACACTAAAGAACCGATGATCGATCAAAATTCAACCGGTTTATTTAAATTAATAATTCATAGAAATAGGCACATAATCTCCCTGCATCCTATCCAAGGAGAATATACAAATAGACTTAAAACTGACCGATGGATTACTCCACCGGTCAACCATCAAGAATTATAAATCCTGCTACGTCATGTTAATTGGGTCGAGAGCTTTTTCCAGCTCTTCGTCCGACAAGTCAGTCATTTCCCTGGCAACATCCATTACGGATCTATTTTCAGAAAATGCTTTCTTGGCAATTTTCGCTGCTTTGTCGTACCCGATTAGTGGATTCAACGCAGTTACCAGAATTGGATTTTTACCCACCATCTGGCTGATTACTTCCCGACGGGCTTCCAGTCCACTTACGGATCTGTCCGCAAAGTTTCTGGCTGCATTTGCAAGAATTTCAATCGACTGAAGCAGGTTATGTGCTACTACAGGGAGCATCACATTCAGCTCAAAATTACCGGACTGTCCCGCAACCGTAATGGTTGCGTCGTTTCCAATCACNTGGGCAGAAACCATTGTGAGCGACTCCTCAATCACAGGATTCACTTTACCCGGCATAATTGAAGATCCGGGCTGAAGTGCTTTCAGCTGAACTTCACCCAATCCGCCATTTGGTCCCGAGTTCATCCAGCGGAAATCGTTTCCGATTTTCATCAAACCAACAGCAAGTGTTTTAAGCTGACCGCTCAGCTCAACCGGTGCATCAACAGTGGCCTGTGCTTCAAAATGGTTCTCAGCTTCACGGAATTTTTCTCCGGTAGCTTTGGCAACCTCAGCGGCAAACTTTGCACCAAACTCCTCGTGGGTATTAATCCCTGTTCCCACTGCCGTTCCTCCCTGAGGAAGTTCCAGCATGCGTTCAAGAGCTGACTCAACCCTCGCAATGCCAAGCTCGATCTGTCGGGCATATCCGCTAAACTCCTGCTGAATGGTCACCGGCATAGCGTCCATCAGGTGGGTTCGGCCGGTTTTTACAACATCTTTCAGTTCTTCACCTTTATCCAGAATGGTTTTGTGAAGATGCTTCAGCGCCGGAAGAAGATTATTCCGAACAGTCAATACAGCAGAAATACGAATGGCTGTAGGGATTACATCATTCGAACTCTGCCCGTAATTTACGTGGTCGTTTGGGTGAATGGTAACTTCAGTGTTCTCTTTCAGCTCATTTGCTCTCTTTGATATAATCTCATTCGAGTTCATATTTGTGGATGTGCCGGAACCGGTTTGAAAAATATCGAGTACAAAATCTGAGTCGAATTTTCCTTCTATTACCTCTTCGGCTGCTGCCTGAATTGCCTTGGCAACATTTTTGTCAAGCAAGTCCAAATCAGCATTTACTTTGGCTGCGGTGTGCTTAACTCGCCCTAAAGCAGAAATAAAGTTTCTGTTGAATCGAATTTTACTGATCGGAAAATTATCAAAAGCACGCTGTGTTTGTGCTCCGTAGTATGCGTTTACAGGCACTTTCACTTCGCCCATAGAGTCTCTTTCAATGCGGAATTCACTCATAATCTTTTGTCTTTAATTTGTTAAGAGTACGTTCGAATTTAGAATACAGAATATTTATTCTTCTCTTTTTAGAAATGAAATCGAATTGTTCTCCCATTTTGGGAAACAGGTGTTCAAACCCAGTGAGTTTCACTTCATTTTATCAGAAGTTCAAAATTCAAATTGAGAGCTCCTGTTTCTAACTTCGAACCGGTATCAGTTAGAAAACTATACTTAATAAGGTAGGGTTTTTTGCTCAGAATTTGAAGGGAAGCGCTTCCAGTTTGATCAGTTTTTAAATTGGGTTAGGAGGTCACTTCTAAGCTATTTACAGATGGGAATGAGGGATAAAAATCAGAGATCTTTTTTGTACATACGGTATCTCTTATCCAGAGTACCTCCAATTTTTTCGGCTACGCGTACCATTTGAACGTTGTTTTCCAAAATCCAGCCTACTTCAGATGAATAAACGCCCTCCTCTAGTCCATTTTCAATGGCTTCGCGATGGAGCAGAACATCGATACCTCTCCCCTGGTACTCAGGAATGACCCCCATCAGGGCAGTACGTACTTTGTCGATCTTATTCTTGTTCATCAAAATTTTAAGCCAGCCAAACGGTAATAATTTACCGTCCATGTTTCTAAAAATTTGATTGTAGTCAGGAAGTGCAACAGAAAATGCCACCGGTTTACCGTCAATTTCGGCAATGTGTGCAAAATTAGGATCGACGATCGTCTTCAAATCTTTGGCCAGGGCATCAAACTCCTCTTCGGAAAGCGGAATAAAGCCCCAGTTATTTTTCCAGGCTGAATTAAAAATATCTCGTATAATCTTTACTTCTTCCTTGATCTTTTTCAGCCTGAGTTTACGAATCGAGATCCCGGGCAGTCGTTTTTTTACTATCTCCATTGCACGGTTTGCCCGATCCCGGTCTACGCTGTCCTGTGTGACCAGATATGTGAGAAGGTCCATCGATTTTTCGTAGCCTGCTCCTTTCAGAAGTTTATCGTAGTAGGGTTTATGATAGGGCATCATTATACTGGGATACTTATCAAACCCTTCCACTAATATACCAACCTCATCCATCATACTTGGATTTGCAGGGCCCAAAACATCCGTCATTCCTTTATCGCGAAGCCAGTCCTCAGCAACGCGAAAAAGCAGATCGGCAGTGGATTGCCGGTCTATACACTCAAAAAACCCAAAAAAACCGGTTTTCGTATTGTGAAAATCGTTAAACCTGTGGTCAACAATAGCGGCTATGCGGCCGGCCGGCTTACCTTCATGCTCTGCATTGAACAGTGCAATTTCTGCATTATTAAAGAATGGATTTTTTTTAGGGTTGAGCAGTTTTTTCTGCTCCATCAACAAAGGAGCTACCCAATAGGTGTCATTCTCATAATGAGAGTAAGGAAATGAAATGAATTCCTTCTTTTCGGAATCTGAAGAAATAAACGTTACGCTGTTACTTTTCGGTTTACCTTCCACTTGTTCCGTCTGTTTTTAATCTACGCCTATGAGTGAGCGTCCGTTTTTATCGATGATTCCGTGCTTTATTCCCACATTCTTGAATGCGCTCAATATCATGTCCAAATGCTCATCAGTGTGTGTGGCCATGTAACTGGTTCGCACTAAAGCCTGACCCTGAGGTACGGCAGGTGGAACCACGGCATTAACATAAACGCCCTCTTCGAAAAGATCCTTCCAGAAGCGGAAGCAGTCATACATCTCGCCGATAACAACAGGGATAATAGGTGTTTGGCTAGACCAAACATTAAAACCAAGATTACGAAGTTCGGTTCGCATGTAATTGGAAATCTCTTCCAGTCGCTCAAGTCTCCATGTCTCTTCCTGTAATATTTCAAGAGATTTCAACACGGTTGCTACGTTTGCCGGCGGCATACTGGCACTAAAAATATGAGCGGGAGACTGGTGGCGAATAAATTCGATGACCGGGCGATCGCCGACTATAAATCCACCGAGCGATGCAAAAGATTTTGAGAATGTACCGCTAATTAAATCCACTTCATCAGACAGGCCAAATACAGAAGCTGTACCTCGGCCTCCATCACCGACTACCCCTACTGCGTGCGCGTCATCCAGATAGAGAGCAGCGTCAAATTCTTTGGCAAGTTTTACAAGATCCGGCACTTTAGCCAAGGTTCCGGACATAGAAAATACTCCATCCGTAACAATAATCTTACCGGCTTTTGGATCTGCTTTCTCAAGCATTGTACGCAAATGATCCATATCGTTATGTCGATAGCGAACTGTTTTTGCATTAGAAACCTGAGTTCCTACAACAATACACGCGTGATTATCGCGATCGGAGAAAATTATGTCATTTCTACCGGCAATGGTTTGAATAGAGCCCTCATTGGTTTGATATCCGGTACTAAAAAGTACACAAGACTCTTTATTCATAAACTTTGCAAGCTTCTCCTCCAGTTCGAGGTGAAGATCAAGAGTACCGTTTAAGTACCTGGAACCTGTACAGCCTGTGCCATAGGTTCCAATTACATCTTGCGCAGCTTTAATTACCCGAGGATCATTAGTAAGTCCCAGATAATTATTGGAACCTGCCATGATAACTTCACGTCCTTCAATCTGAACTGTTGTACCATCGGTTGCTTGCAGGGGTTTAAAATAAGGATATAATCCCTGCGCCTTGATCTCATCGGCTTTTGTAAAATCGTACGCTTTCTTAAATATACTTTTATGAGAGGTATCGGCTTTGGAATCCGCCATGCTAAAAAATTACATTTTCATTAATCAGGTAAATATACCGAGTATTACTTTTCTATCAAATTATTGTAACGTGACTATTACCTATTTAATTCACGTTCTTCAGGAAGTTGATATACCTTCCAACGACAGTATCCCAGTTAAAATTCTCTCTTACGTATTTTTCTGCTGATACTGACAGTTCTGTAAGATTATTTTTTAATACTTCGTTCACTTTAGAAGAGAATAATTCCGCATCACCGTGGGGTACTCTGTAACCGTTAACTCCCTGTTTAATTACATCCTTGATCCCTTCAAGGTCGGAGGCTACTGCAGGTACTCCTGCCCGGTTAGCTTCCAAAAGCACAATACCAAAACCTTCCATGTCTCCTTCCACCGGGATGTTAGGCATCACAAAAAGATCTGATCCGGCATAGGCTGCATTAAGTACTTTATCAGGTTGTTTGCCGGCTATGATGATACGTTCTTTGTCGGGTGATTTCTCTCTGGCTTGTCTTATATTTTCATTTTCCGGTCCGTCTCCAACAATCAAATAAACTGTATTTTTATCAATTTTCTCAAAAACATCTTCTATAAACCACTGATGTCCTTTTCTCTTTACTTGCCGCCCAACGGTCAGCAGTAATTTCTTATCTGACAAATTAATTTCAAATTCATTCTCCAGGATTTTTCGTGCATCGTCCCTATCAGGCAACTTTTTCAGTACGCTCATATCAAATCCGTTGGGAAGTGCCACACCTATTTCAGGTGACATCCCGCGCTCAATACAGGCCTGCCGGGTAGCTGAAGAGACCGAAATCACACCCTGCAAGTTTTGAAAAACATACTTGATGTACCATTGATACACAAAAAACGGGAGAGTAACATCCTGTCCGTGATTTATCGTTACACATGGTTTTTTGGGTTTGCGGATCATAAATGGCAAAACTCCGGCAGTTACCATTGATGAAAATAAAATCACATCCGGATTAAATTTTTTCACTACCGAAGGAATTCTCCAAAGAAGAGTTAAAAGAAAGAAAAAGGTTTTGATACCTATATTCTTCCAGGAAGCATTCAAAATAATTGTTTCTATCTCTACATCATCCCTGCGCTTTAACGCATTCACCATCTGGATGCTTACATTTTGCATGCCTCCAACATTTTCGAGAGGCTGATCTTTTGGGGGGTGTAAATGTGATATATAAAGTATTCGCACTCTTACTGCTTATAAATCTAAGGCTTGCTCGTAGTAGCTGAGCAATTTTCCATTAATATTTTGCCAACTGTAATTTCCGGCTTTCTGTCTGGATGCATCAGCCATCTTCTTCCTCAAACCGGGATTCTGAACTAACGTTTCAATATACGTGTAAAATAGGTCACTTTTTTCAACCGGCGCAAGATATCCATTCTCTTCATGATCCACCAATGATTTGCTGCCAACAGCATCGGCCACCACACAAGGCAAGCCACTTGCCATCGCTTCGAGTGTAACATTCCCAAACGTTTCTGTATCGGATGGAAAGAAAAAGATGTCACTGCCGGCATACGCTTTGGATAAATCTTCACCGGTCAGGAATCCTGTGTAAACTGCATCAGGTAATATTTGTTTCAACTCATCTCCTGCAGGACCGTCTCCCACTACCAGTGCTTTTACATGATCGTGTTTTCTCATTAATCGGTTTAGCACATCAGAATACAGCTTTAAATTTTTTTCCCACACCAGCCTTGAGATAAATGTCACCACTACATCATCCGTTTTAAAGCCCAATTTCTGTCTCCACGCCTCGTCCCTGTTTTCCGGTTTAAACTGATCTGTATTTATTCCCCTGGCCCAGATCTTCAGATCGGTTTTCACTCCCTTCTCTTTCAGCCAGTCGGCCATGGATGGAGTTGGAACATAGAGCTGCTCGCAGTGGCCATAAAACCAATTCAGGTATTTCCAAAGCACCGGCTCCAGAAAAGAAAGTTTGTAGTACTTTAAATAGCTGGTGAAATGAGTATGATAGGATGAGACAACAGGTTTATCATGATCCATTGCCCACCATAACGCTTTAAATCCCAATACATCAGGGGTTGCTATATGCACAAGATCGGGCTTAAACTCTCTAAGATGTCTTCTGGCTTCTGAAGATAAATCAGTAGACATCCGGTATTCCGGTCTGCCGGGTAAGCTTACTGAAGGTACAGCAACAAAATCACCCGAGTGCTCCAGTGCAGGTTCATCAATTGTTGGTCCAAAAATTTTAAACTCAATATCGTTTTCCAGCATAAACTTAACCATCCGGTTCAGTGTTAAAGACACACCGTCGCGAATATGGTTATAATTTCCCGTGAATAGCGCTACTTTGAACCTGCTCATGTAGTTTTTATGCAATGGGTAACTTTGTATTTTAGAAACGTTACCGTTTTTAGGTTGACAAAATTTTAAAGTATTGAATATACAAATTAAATGAACGCATTTGTTACCGGTGGCACCGGATTTATAGGAAGTCATCTTACCGACGCTCTCATTGAACATCCTGATTATAAAGATGTAAAATGCCTGGTTCGGAGCCATGAGAAATGGCTTGAAGGGAAAGATTTTACGAAAGTAGATGGAGATCTTCACTCCATTCAAGCGATCAATAAGTCCCTTGATGATGTTGACGTTATTTTTCACATCGCTGCAATTGTGAAAGCGCCAACCCAGGCTGAGTTTGACCATGCCAACGTAGAAGCAACAGAAAACCTTCTGCGACTGGCTATGAAGAACAATATAAAAAAGATGGTCATCTTATCATCTTTGGCGGCGGCAGGTCCCAGCAACGGCTCACCGCTTACCGAGGAAGATCCGATGAACCCCGTAAGCATGTATGGAATATCTAAAAAAAGAATGGAAGAGATGATCCATAACATTGCGCCGGCTGACATGTCTGTTACCATATTGCGTCCGCCTGCTGTTTATGGACCGCGGGAAGACCAGATTTACACTCTGTTTAAAATGATGAAATATGGTATCGCGCCGATTGTTGGGGATGGCAACCATCCCGAATTGTCCATTATATACGTAAAGGATGTAGTTCAGGCAATTCTGAAATCTGCCAAACAAACCGAACCCGGTATCCATACCTATTTTATTGATGGTGATAAGGTTGCTAACTGGAATATGATTCGAGACATTGTCACCACCGTACTTAATAAGAAGAATCTACCAATTAAGCTGAACCCGTCATGGGTTAAAAAAATTGCAGGTGCTGTGGAAACTACTGCATCATTTTTTGGTTTATATCCCGTTATTAACCGGGAAAAAGCGAACGAAATGATTCTTGAGTGGACTTGCACACACGAGAAAGCAAAACGCGAACTGGACTTTGAACCTGAATATTCTCTCGAAGAAGGAATTTCCCGTACTTTGAGATGGTATAAAAAAAATGGATGGCTATAACAGAATGACGAAAAAGTATCTTCCACTCACTCTACTACTTCTTTTCATCGTTGATGCAGGTTCATTAGCTATTGCCCAGGTTGCTCACGATTTCAGACATCGTATGGAGATTCCCGAAATTCTGAATGTTCACAGTTCAGAAACTCATCTCTACGTTCTTTCTGAAAGCGAAGGTTTAATTGTATTCAGGGCTCATGATGATTCCCCTCAATGGCTCTACTCCTCAACCGGTATGCAGCAAAGAGGGCATATTATCGACAGTGACATCCGATTCGCCTACATCTATGGAAATAACCGAAGGCTTACTGTTGTTGAGCCTACTTCCGTTCTAGGTGTCTACTCTGCCACAGTATTACCGGCAAGACCTTTAGCCGTCGAAAGAGTATCGAACAATCTTTATATAGCCCTTGGAACAAACGGTTTTGGCAAAATCAACCTGGAAACTCCCGAATCTGTAGATTCTGATGTTGAGTTTCCATTTGGTGAAATTTTTCAGAATAGCCGGGTACACAGCCTCGCATCTGATAAAAACAGATCGCTATATGTGCTTAGTGACGGAAATCAAATAGACATTTTTTCGCTCTCTTCCGACCCCAATATGGAAGATCAACTGGACCATGTAGAACGTGTTGAAACAGAGCGTAGCATTGAAAAAATATTTATCACAGACCAGGAGCTTATCGGATCAGACCGGTCCGGTAATGTATATTTAATAGATTCTGACGGCAGAATGCGGCGTACCGCCCAGGTTGGCAGTTCTGTTGATAAAATTGAGGTCTGGAATAACCGGCTCGTAATTAGAACAACAGAAGGTAAACTCTGGATTGGTGAGTTTGGAGAATCACTGACCGAGTGGAAATCTGATCCCAATGCTGGCAACTATTTTACAGTTACGGGTGGACAACTCTGGGTGTCTGAGTTCAATCAAATATCGCCTGTAGTATTAACATCCGGTGATGCAGCAGGTTCGGGACAAAACGGTAACGGCACATTTGCCCTACAACCAATTGATAATATTACACTTCCCTTCCCAAGACCATTAATACTACCGATCAAATTAGATAACGGGTACAATCCGGGTGAAGTAACGTTCAGCTACAGTGCATCTTTTAATAACGCACGTATTCGTGGAAATACATTTTACTGGCAGCCTTCAGCCACACAAACAGGAAGGCACAGCGTAACCATTACGGCAACAAACAGCGCCGGACAAAGTGCCAGCCAGGAATTTATGATAGATCTGAGGCCATTTAATGCTCCACCGAGATTTTCTTCTGCCCGACCTATCACCGTTCCTGTTGGCGAATCGTTTGAATATCAAATAAGTGCTATTGACCCCGATGGAATGGATCAGGATTTGATTCGATATTTAGGCGTAGATCTGCCCAGCGGAGCCAGTATCAATGAAAAAACCGGACGCTTTACCTGGACACCTAATATTCGTCAGGTTGGCTCCCATACTTTTCAGGTAATTGCCACTGATCAATTCGGGGCAGCTGCTTCCCAGGATTTTGAAATCCGGGTTGTGGAAATTGAAGAGACCAATTCAGACCAAGAAAATTAGAGTGTCACACATCTTTTCTAAACAGCTTCTCGACTGGTATTATACCAACAAACGTGATCTGCCCTGGAGAAAAACAGACTCTCCATACAAGATATGGGTTTCGGAGATTATGCTTCAGCAGACTCGTGTTGACACGGTTATTCCCTACTACTTCCGTTTTTTAGAGGCCTTCCCTACCGTTTATGATCTGGCCGATGCAGAACAGCAGCAGGTATTAAAACAGTGGGAAGGCTTGGGTTACTACAGCCGCGGCCGAAATTTACATCAAGCCGCAAAAATGGTTGTTGAGGAGTTTGAAGGCAACATTCCTTCCGATTACGATACAATCACGCAGTTGAAAGGCATTGGCCCCTACACGGCAGCCGCTGTTTTAAGCATCGCTTTTCAGAAAAAACACGCTGTTGTTGATGGAAATGTGATACGAGTTTTGGCAAGATACTACGGTATTGAAGATGATATACGTTCAGGCAAAACTAAAAGCAGGGTCCAGTCTTTAGCAGACGATCTTATTTCTGATGAGAATCCGGGTGATTTCAATCAAGCTGTTATGGAGCTTGGAGCTACTGTCTGTACTCCCAGGAATCCACTTTGTGATCAGTGCCCGTTATCGAACGATTGCGTTGCCTATCAAACCGTAAGAACTGACACAATCCCCTATAAATCTCCGGCCAAAAAAGTGCCCCATCATCAAATTGCGGTAGGATTAATCGTCAATCAAAATAATGAACTACTCATCGCACTTCGGCCAAATGATGTAATGCTGGGCGGATTGTGGGAGTTTCCCGGTGGAAAAAAAGAGAGTGATGAATCGCTACCTGAAACTGTGAGCCGAGAGCTAAATGAGGAGCTCGGTGTAGAGGTTAGCGTTTTCGGAAAATTTAAAAAACTGAAACACGCATACTCTCACTTTAAAATTACCTTGCACGCTTTTTGGTGTACCGTAACGAATGGAGCTCCCAAACCGATCAGCGGTAAAGAGCTGAGATGGGTATCACTTTCAGAGATTGATCAGTACCCGTTCCCGAAAGCTAATAAAACACTGATCGAAGAGTTAAAACAGATGGAAAATTCTGATTTAACCAGGTTCATCTCTTCATGAATTTTCGCCCTACCCTTCGCAGAAGATCCTACAGCTCATTGATGGAATTGAAACCACTGTTGGACAAAATAAACGATGAAGTGGAACAGCCGGACTATATCCAATACGATCCGGTTCAGTTCATGCACATGTTTACGGATAAAAAGGATATTGAAGTAGCCGGATTTTTCGCTGCCACGATGGCCTGGGGAAGACGGGATATCGTTGTTGCAAAGATTGATGATCTGTTGCGGCGAATGGATTATCAGCCTTATAAATTCGTAATGAGTTATGAACAGAAAGACTTCAAAGAGCTAAAAGGATTCAAACATCGGACCTTTAAACCGATCGATATCCACGGTTTGATTCTGGCATTGCAGAATATTTACAGCGAGTATTCAGACCTTGAATCGTTCTGGAAATCTTGCAGAGAGCTGGGGCTGGAACAGAATCGCCCTTTTCTCGCAATTTTTCACGAACGCTTTTTCTCCATGAGCAGTGACCTGGCCGGTCGAACTCGAAAACACGTCTCCAATCCTGAAAAGGGAAGTACCTGCAAAAGGTTATACATGTATTTGAGGTGGGCCATCCGGAAAAATAGTCCGGTAGACGTTGGTATCTGGAATTTTATGGAACCATCTGAACTGCTTATTCCATTTGATGTACATGTGGCTCGTCAAGCAAGAAAATACGGGTTGATTACTCGCAGGACAGACGACTGGAAAACGGTTAATCAACTCACAGAAACGTTATCACTGATGAACCCGAAAGACCCCGCCAGATATGATTATGCACTCTTTGGCATCGGGGCCCTTGGATACACACTGCCGAAGAGATTTATTTTAAACAAAGTTTAATTTCAGGCTATTATGTACCGGCCTGAAAAAAATTTCAAATATTTCTGTAAGGGATCAATCAAATTTGTATCATACATATAAATTGAACATATACTCATTTTCTTTAAACAAGGATGACAATATGTTGACACCGGATTTTCTTAGATTGTATCAGAATAAATAAAACAACCTATAAACAGATTACCATGGCAAAAGAAAACGACAAAGCAAAAGCAATTGATATAGCAATCGGGCAGATTGAAAAGCAGCATGGTAAAGGAACCGTGATGCGATTGGGTGATAATCCCTACAACGAAGTGGATGCCATTTCCACCGGCTCCATCATGGTCGATTATGCGCTCGGCGTCAGCGGAATTCCGCGGGGAAGAGTTACTGAAATTTATGGACCGGAAGCCAGTGGTAAAACAACTCTGGCACTTCAAATTATCGCACAGGCTCAGAAAAAAGGCGGATACGCTGCATTTATTGATGCCGAGCATGCGTTTGACCCGAAATATGCACGCAACCTTGGTATCAACACTGACGAACTGCTGGTTTCTCAACCCGACAGCGGTGAGCAGGCACTCGAAATTACCGAAACACTGATACGGTCTGGTGCGCTGGATGTAATCGTTGTTGACTCCGTTGCCGCCCTGGTACCGCGCGCTGAACTTGAAGGCGAAATGGGGGATTCCCACATGGGTCTTCAGGCTCGCTTGATGTCTCAGGCACTGAGGAAAATTACCGGTGTTGTGAGCAAAACACGAACTGCATGTGTGTTTATTAACCAGGTTCGGGAAAAAATTGGAGTGATGTTCGGTAATCCTGAAACGACCACCGGTGGACGTGCCCTGAAGTTTTACTCATCAGTTCGAATCGACATTCGCAGAATTGGATCGATTAAGAAAGGCGATGAGGTTCTGGGTAATCGTACCAAAGCAAAAATTGTGAAAAACAAAGTAGCACCGCCTTTTAAAGTTGTTGAGTTCAACATTCTTTACGGACAAGGCATTTCCCGAATCTCTGAAGTTCTCGATCTGGCCGTTGAGTACGATATCATTGAAAAACGCGGAAGCTGGTATCGTTACGATGGAGAACCAATCGGACAGGGAACCGACGCTGCCATGCAGTTTCTTGAGGAAGATGAAGAACTGGCAAACAGAATTGAACAAATTGTTCGCAAAAAGTTAATGCCGGATGAGAATCCGACCGAAGAGGAAGCCAAAGAGAAAGAGACAGCTAAAGAGGAAAAATAGTAACCCATGAATAATAAATGGGGTAAAGAAAAGCGTGAGAAACCGGATATTTCAGATAAACTTCCTCTGAAGATCACATCCATCTCTCCTCAAAAAAAGCGAAAAGACCGTTTTTCGCTTTTTCATGAGAATACTTTTCTTGTCGGTGTTTCATCCCAGACTTTGATTGATCTATCTTTAAAAAAAGGCGTTGAACTGACGCCTTTTTTATTTGAGAGAATATTAGATGCTGAGGAGTATCAAAATATTAAAGATACTTTTTATGACTATTTGAGTCGGCGAGATCACGGATCGTTCGAACTTAAACAGAAAGCATTGAAAAAGGGATATCCGTCCGAAATCATTGATGATGTACTGGATGAGTTTGACAGAAAGGGGTTGCTGGATGATGAGTCTTTTGCCATAAAGTTTGCTTCTGACAAAGCTGAATTTAAACAGTGGGGACCGGTAAAGATTAAAAGTGCCCTCCGAAAAAAAGGAGTCAGTAAATCTATTGCAGAAAAAGCTGTTCGCAGTATAACTAATGATTTGGACCAAGTGCAGATTTGTGTAGATTTACTCACCAAAAGAAAAAGACATTTTTTACGCGAGACGGATACCTTAAAAAGAAAACAGAAGATGTATCGTTACCTTGCAGGCAAAGGCTTTACCGGGTCCGTTATAACCAAAGCGATCGATACGATTAAAAACGATTTCGATGTTTAAAAACCTGACATTCGAAAATATTTTCAAATCTGTTGTTGGAATTACAGCACTCGCTGTGGTTGCCCTTATCGTTTTTAATTACATCAATCTTGTGGCGTATGCAATTATCGCCATGCTGCTCAGCTATCTGCTTGATCCTGTTGTAAACCGGATGCAGGCGTCGGGTATGAATCGCACATTTGCTATTACTATTACGCTCTCCTCCGTAATTCTCTTAATTGTGTGGATTTCTACAAGTGTAATTCCGATTGTGGCCAATCAAATGGCGGGATTGACACGGCAGCTCACCATAGACAACATGATCTTTATTGCCAATCAGGTTGAGATGCAGCTTCGGGAATATCTCGACTTTATACCACCGGGTTACCTGAGGGAGAATATTGAAATTCTTGCTGAAGACTTTTTCAATATCGGCCGTTTTTCTGACATCTTAAGCGATCTCATCGGAATCTTTACAAATCTATTCGCAGCATTTCTGATCATTCCATTCGCAACATTTTTCTTCCTGAAGGACGGATATAAAATCCGAAGAGATTTGCTAGAGCTTGTTCCAAATAAATATTTTGAATCGATTCTGACCCTGATTGACAAAATCGAAATCCGATTAGGTCACTATTTCAGAAGTGTTGCACTGCAGTGTACTCTGGTAGGTATTGCATCCTGGCTGGCTCTCTCTTTTGCAGGTTTAAATAATGCCGCCTCTGTGGGTATTGCTATCGGTATCTCAAACTCCATTCCCTACTTCGGTCCTTTAATTGGATACATTTTATCCATCATTATATCCATTATAGAAACCGGCGATTTTTCGTTGGTGTTGCCAAGTATTTTAGCTGTACTATTCGCTCAGATATTGGACAATGTTGTTCTGCAGCCACTCATTTTTTCCAAGTCGGCAGATATCCATCCGGTTGCTATACTTTTTATCATAATGGTTGGCGCCCAGACTGCAGGTATTCTCGGAATGTTGATTGCTATCCCAATAGCAACAATCATCAAAATCACATTTAACCAGGTGGTCTGGAGCTTTAACAACTATCATATTTTCCGGCTCAACAGAGAGGCCACAGATCCGTCGCAGTTAAAGGAAAAAATTCCTGAATAGATTCCGGTTCCCGGGGTGAATAATCAACCATCTTTGCCTATCTTCCCGCCGAACTGTTTAATACATAAACTCCCATTTTGAAAAACATCGTCGTGTTTGCTTCCGGATCAGGAAGTAATTTTCAGGCAATTATCGATTTTATCGAAAATGGACACATTGATGCGCAAATTAGCGGGTTAATTGCCAGCCGACCGAATATTGGAGCTATAGACAGAGCTTATAAATACAATATTCCACACTTTGTTTTAGCAACAGATCAATCAGGCGCCGGCCTATCAGATATATTGATTAAAAAACTAAATGAGTGGAAACCCGATCTAATTGTGCTTGCCGGTTTTTTAAAAAAAATTCCTTCTGAAGTTATCGAAGAGTACCGAAATAAGATTATCAATATCCACCCCTCGCTGCTGCCCAAATTTGGAGGCAAAGGCTTTTATGGGATTAATGTGCACAAAGCAGTTATTGAAGCCGGTGAACAAGAATCCGGTTGTACCGTACATTATGTAAACGAGCAGTACGATAAGGGCGACATCATTAAACAGAAAAAAGTGCCCGTTTTAGAAAGCGACACTCCTGAAAGTCTTGCCCAAAAAGTTTTAAAAGAAGAGCACAAACTTTTGCCAAACGTTATCGCTGAAATTTTAAACAATAATTAAACAAATACCGTGGCTTTAAAACCTCTCTCCCACCTCCCGGAAACTCCACTCACAATTAAGCGTGCTTTACTCTCCGTATCTGACAAAAGCGGAATTGTTGACCTCGCAAAGCTATTGCATCAAAACAAAGTTGAAATTCTGAGCACCGGTGGCACCGCGAAAGTGGTAAGAGATGCAGGAATTCCGGTAAAAGATGTAAGCGAGATAACTCAGTTTCCGGAATGCCTGGACGGCCGGGTAAAAACTCTGCACCCAAATATCCATGGCGGAATTTTAGCACGCACAAGCCATGAACCCGACAACCAGGAACTTCAAAAATTGGATATTAAACCGATCGAGCTGGTTGTTGTTAATCTTTACCCATTCAAAGAAACCGTCAAAAAAGAGAACATTACACCTGCTGAGGCTACGGAAAACATTGATATCGGTGGCCCTACAATGGTAAGAGCAGCTGCAAAGAACTTTGCACATGTCTCTATTTTAACAAGCCCCGATCAGTACGAGAATTTCAAAAAAGAGTTGTCAGAAGGTGGTGCCATCTCCTTTTCAACAAGGCGAGAACTGGCCCGAAAAGCATTCGAACACACTGCAGACTACGATTCAGCCATTTCTGAGTATTTCACAAGTATAGATGGAAGAGCACTTCCGGAGCAGCTCACCATGAGCCTTCCTAAATCAGCAGATTTACGCTACGGGGAGAATCCACATCAAAAAGCCGGTATCTACGGAAACCAGCAAAATTTTATCGACTGCTTTCATGGGAAAGAGTTAAGCTACAATAACTATCTGGACATTGACAGTGCCTTAAACCTGATGGCTGATTTCCAGAATGACGACCCAACCATCGCAATTTTTAAACACACGGTTCCTTGCGGTGTTGCCACAGATGGGGGTTTAACCAAGGCTTATCGCAAAGCATTTGAAACTGATAAGATGTCTCCTTTTGGAGGTATAGTCATTTCAAACAAAACACTGGATCTGCAAACAGCTGAGGCAATCGATGAAATCTTTACGGAAATAGTCCTCGCTCCTTCTTTTTCTGACGAGGCCCTGGAGCTGTTAACTCAAAAGAAAAACAGGAGATTGGTAAAAGTTCTCAAGTTTCCGGCAGCAGAAACGCTTTCTGTAAAATCTGTATTTGGCGGAGCACTTGTTCAGCAACCGGATTCTGAATCCATTGAGAAAGGCGAACTGCAAACGGTAACCGAGCGTACACCATCAGAAGAAGAGATGGCTGATATTCTTTTTGCCTGGAAAGTTGTGAAGCATGTAAAATCCAATGCGATTGTATATGCCAAAAACCGGCAGACGCTCGGTATTGGAACCGGACAAACCAGCCGGGTAGACAGTTCTGAAATAGCCGTAAATAAAGCAAAGAAAGAGAAACTGGATCTTAAAGGATCAGCAATCGCATCAGACGCATTTTTTCCGTTTGCCGACGGAGTTGAAGCTGCAGCAAGTGCAGGAGCAACGGCTGTTATTCAGCCGGGTGGAAGCATTCGGGACGAAGATGTGATTAAGGCAGCCAATGAAAGTGATATGACTATGATATTCACCGGAAAACGCCACTTTAAACATTGATTTTGAAATATTAAAATCTTATAAAGTTGAATTCGCAAATAGAGCTTCAAAATCGTATTTTCATCCATTGCCCTAAAAATTAACTGAAAAGTCACGCATCTCGATGTCGGATACCTATACCCCAACAAAGACAAAATCAAAAGATTCGAAAAATCAAACAAAAAAAGGTCTGTTTGATTTTCTTTACACAGATATTGCTATTGACCTTGGTACTGCAAATACGCTTATATATGCACGGGATCAGGGTATTGTTCTAAATGAACCCTCAATCGTAGCGTTAAATAATCAGAACGAGCCTGTTGCCACCGGACACGAAGCCCGGCTGATGCATGAAAAAACTCACAGAAACATCCGGACTGTTCGCCCGCTTCGGGATGGTGTTATCGCAGATTTTGAAGTAGCCGAGCAGATGATCAGAGGGATGATCAAAAAGGTGAAAATGAAGTGGTACTCTACAACACGCCAGATGGTGGTTTGTGTGCCAAGTGGCATTACCGAAGTTGAGCGAAGAGCCGTTCGCGACAGTGCCGAGCATGCCGGCGCTAAAGAGGTTTACCTGGTAGATGAGCCCATGGCTGCTGCCATTGGTATTGGTTTGGATGTTCACGAACCGGTAGGTAACATGATTGTCGACATTGGTGGCGGTACCACAGAAATTGCGGTTATTGCCCTTTCAGGTATCGTTTACGCACAATCTGTACGGCTTGGCGGCGACGAACTGAACGACGACATTATCAGCTATTTCAGAAGAAACCATAATCTGCTGATTGGTGAGAGAACCGCAGAGAAGATTAAATGTGAAATTGGATCGGCTGCTCCTCTTGACGAAGAGCTCGAAATGATTACCAAAGGGCGAGACCTTGTGAATGGTGTTCCCAGAACTCGGCAGGTAACTTCTAAAGATGTACGCGAAGCAATTTCCGAATCCGTTAATACAATTGTAGAGGCGATTACCAAATCGTTGGAACAAACTCCGCCCGAACTTTCTGCTGATATTTTAGACCGTGGAATCATGCTTACCGGTGGTGGCGCGATGTTAAAAAATCTCGATAAGTTGATCATGGAAACAACTGATCTTCCGGTTCACATCGCAGAAGATCCGCTCACAGCTGTGGTTCGGGGTACGGGAGCAATACTTGAAGACATCGAGTACTACCGAAGCGTAATTTCTTAAGCCCTTAACAATTGAATGCGACGTTTAGCTGATGCCAAAGATTACATCATAACCGCACTTATTCTGCTACTCGCAATCGGTATGATGGTAAGCAGACATGATGGCGGACTGCAAAACGCAAGAAAAGTATCTGTCACCGTTTTAAGCTATTTAGAGCAGCCGCTATCAAACATTCGCATTTACAGGCAGGCATTGACCACCAACACATACCTTCAACGACAAAATATTCTTCTTCAAGATGAGTTGAGTCGTTTAAGATCCGCCGACCAGCAGAACCGTATACTAAGAGAGCTGCTTGATCTTCGTGAAGAGAGTGAACATTCACTTATACCTGTGCAAATTGTCGCAAAAGAGCTTAAGGGATTGAACAATTCACTCACAGTAAATGCGGGAACGGCAGAAGGTATTCAGCAGGGTATGCCATTAATGAATTCTGACGGACTGATTGGGCAAATCAACTTTACAGCAAATAATTACGCACAAGTACTCCCCTACTCCAACTCGCTTTTCAGGGTCAGTGCACGCATACAGGGCTCTCGAGCGTACGGCATTGTTTCCTGGACAGGCAGATCTGAGTATGAACTGATCCTGCAGTACGTTCCTCAAACCATTCCTGTAAATGTGGGACAGATTGTTGAGACTTCCGGTGCAAGTAATCAGTTTCCTCCGGGAATTCCCATTGGGGAGATCACAGCAGTTGAGCCGGGCAGAGGAGTAGAAACTCAAACCATCTACCTGAGAGCATTCGCTGATCTGTTTACACTTTCTGAAGCATTTGTAGTCGCTTTCGAGCCGGATACAACCATCCATCAACTGATTATCCAACAAGAAGAACTGTTTTGATAAAATCAGATACTATACGGTTTCTATTTATTGGTCTTGGCATTGTAGCTGTTCAGTTACTTCTATTCAAGAACTTAAGAATCTTTGACGGTGAGGTAGATCTTGTACTGATCTATTTGATTTGGCTCTGCACAAAACGAAGTAAAACAGAGAGTTTAATTCTTACTGCTTTTTTAGCCTTTTTTCAGGATGCTTTTGCTGATCTCTGGGGACTGAATATGTTTTCAAAAACCCTCATCGTTTTTATACTACACAGTTATTTAAATCGTATATCAGAGAACAGGTTTATTTTTTGGCAAGTATTTTTAATCATATTGGCCGTAACATTTCTTCACAATCTTATCTTTTGGGTGCTCACGATGTTTACAGAGGCTTACACATCAGGTTACATATTCTGGAGTTTGATGGTGGTCAGTACCTTGATGACAGCCGTAATCGGCGGGTTTTTACATCTAGTTAGAACGGACAGGTAGAGATGGCAAGGAGACGAAATCCGGAGCAGACTAAGGCGTCTATACGCATTCTTCAGGCCGTAATTATTATTGGCTTGCTTGTCCTTTTTATACGTGTTTTTCAGCTTCAGATCGTTGACTACGAAAAGTACTCCCCCCTCAGTATGCAAAACTCTCTACGGATGGAGATGATCAATCCCGCACGCGGTTTAATACTTGACAGGAATGGAACCATACTTGTAGACAACCAGCCTATCTACTCTATCACCATCACTCCCGCTAACTTCGACAGGGGGAAAATTCCTCTGTTGGCTGAACTGCTTGGCATTGAAAACGAGGAATTGATGGATAGAATACAGGTTGCGCAAGATTACTCATGGCAGCGTTCCTCGAGGTTATTTACAGAAGTTCCTTTCGAAGTATTTTCAAATATACAGGAAAACAAGTGGCAGTTACCCGGAATCGGTCATCAGGTTGACAGTAAACGAAACTATCATTCTGAACTTCAGGGGTCTCATATATTTGGATACCTTAGAGAAGCATCGAGAGAGGAGTATTTACAATCAGATCGTGTTCGATTAGGTGATAAGATTGGAAAAAGCGGTATTGAAATGGTATACGAAGAGCACCTGAGAGGAGAATTGGGGAGCCAGTACCTTCGCGTCAACGCCTATGGGCAAACTCTTGGACCATTCAATAATGGAGAACTTGACTCACCACCCAGTAAAGGAAGTGATTTAGTTACATCTATAGACGCTGAGTTGCAAAGCTTTGCCGAAAAATTGATGGTGAATATGACAGGTGCTTTGGTTGCCATGGATCCAAATACCGGTGAAATATTGAGCATGGTAAGTACGCCTCAATATGAAATATCCAGATTGGCGGGACGAATGGACATGGACTACTGGAGAACGATTAATACGGATCCTAAAACTCCACTTTTTAATCGAGCCATATCCTCTCGACAGCCTCCAGGATCTACATTTAAGCCTTTCATGGCATTGGTCGGATTACATATGGGTATTTTTAATGAAAATACTGTTTTAACAAGCCCCGGCTACTATTCTCGTGGACGACGATATGGCGACCTCGCTGATCCGGGTGATTACGATATTGAAGAATCTATTGCGGTATCGAGTAACTATTTTTTCTACTGGATGATGGACAGAGTGGCCAGCAACGGTCAATTGAACGAATGGTCCCGATTGATCAAGGATTTTGGGATTGGTCCGCTAAACGGAATAGACCTGCCATCAGAACGATCAGGAATTGTGCCCGACAGCACCTATCTGGATCAGACTTTCGGAGCACGGAGGTGGAGTATAGGTGATCTGATCAGTCTTGGAATTGGCCAGGGCCTTGTTTCTGCATCGCCACTTCAAATGGCCGTTGCTGTTTCAAGTATTGCAAATGGCGGGTATAAAGTTCAGCCTCATTTAGTTAAAGAAATTAAGTTCAGCGAAAACGACATACGGTATACAAATCCTGAAAAGGTACATATTGATTGGATCAGGGACGATCACCTTGAAATTGTACGGCGAGGCATGAGAAGTGTTGTAACCGAAGGGAGCGGACGCTTCTATACCAACTTACCCGATATTGAGGTAGCCGGTAAAACTGGAACATCACAAAACCCGCATGGCGCAAATCACGGTTGGTTTATTGCCTACGCTCCAATGGATGATCCAAAAATAGCGGTAGCAGTTCTGACTGAAAATTCCGGATTTGGATCTATCTCAGCTGCTCCGGTGGCCGGTCTGCTTATGGAGAAATATATCAACGGTGAGATTAGTCCAAGAAGAAACTGGATTCTCGATTACGTTCTAAATTTTCAACCCAGAGTAGAGCAGGAGTCAGAATAGGATGAGGAACTCTAACGAATTTAATTGGCCGGTTCTATTCGCATGGGCAGGTTTGGCTGTTTTTGGCCTTGTAGCAATTTACAGTGCCACTCAGGGTGAGGTTGCCCAGTTTTTACCTGACTATATACAAAATAACTTTGCGCGTCAAACTGTCTGGGTTGGTCTCTCTCTCGTAATTTTGGTTGCCATACAATTTACTTCTCCCAGAACCTTTCAGGGAGTTGCCTACATTTTTTATGGCTTTACACTCATTCTGGCCGTACTAACCATCTTTACCGGGGTTGAAGTTGGCGGTGGACGCAGATGGTTGTCTATTTTTGGATTCAGATTGCAAGTAAGTGAGTTTTTGAAGTTCGCAACAGTTTTGGCTGTTGCCAACTACCTTACTCACAAAAGAGATATGTCGGCCAATAATTTCAAAACAGCGCTGACTACAATTTTAATGATCCTGATTCCTGCGGTGATCGTAATTCTACAGAACGACACCGGTACGGCTCTTGTAATCATTGCGCTGATACCTGTCGTTCTCTTTTGGTCGGGGTTGCCTTACGGTATATCACTTATCATGATATCTCCTGCAATTGTAGGTTATTTCAGTGTGATTGGTATCCCTTTCGGCATTACAGCAGCCATAATTATTGCAGTTGCCGTTCTGTTCCTGCAGAAAAGCAGATGGTATAGTTTATCTGCGCTTGTACTGGGACTGGTAGTTATTATCGGTACCGAAGTAGGATTACAGCATATTTTACAGCCACACCAGCGCGCCAGGGTTGAGGCTTTTGTCAATCCATCCCTGGACCCTCAGGGTGCCGGATGGAATGTACTTCAAGCCACTACTGCGATTGGATCGGGTGGTGTAACCGGTAAAGGATTTATGGCAGGGACTCAGACTCAGC
>SL_7KL_010_BRINEDRAFT_10000080_pt1 | contig 39641 bp, 37 predicted proteins | sample SodLak_010_BRINE_FD_10663 | JGI IMG/M metagenome (IMG submission 10663)
AACTTAATATAACACTATACCGTGACTTATCCGACACTTTTATTCAGTACTTACAGCGATTTATCTTCATTATTTTCCCTGATTAAGAATCGAACTCAGGTATATAGGGTTTTAAGCCAACCGACTAAACCTGTGTAAAACAAAAAAAGGGACAGTTTTCACTGCCCCTTTCTTAATAGATTGTGTGTTTAAATGTTATAGTCCAAACACGTCTCTTCCCAAAAAGAGTGCGCTTTCGCCAAGCTCCTCTTCAATCCTGAAGAGCTGGTTGTACTTGGCAATCCGGTCGGTTCTGCTCATAGATCCTGTTTTGATCTGACCCGCGTTAGTCGCCACAGCAATATCTGCAATTGTCGTATCCTCAGTCTCACCCGATCTGTGAGAAATCACAGCCGTATAGCCGTTTTTGTGAGCCATTTCAATTGCATCCAGTGTTTCGGTTAATGTACCGATCTGGTTCACTTTGATCAGAATTGAGTTTGCCACTCCTTTCTTAATTCCGTCTGCCAGGCGATTTGTGTTGGTCACAAATAGATCATCACCTACAAGCTGAACTTTACTGCCAAGCTCATCAGTCAGTGTCTTCCAGCCGTCCCAGTCGTTTTCATCCAGGCCATCTTCGATAGAGATGATCGGGTATTTTTCGCACCATTCTGCCCAGTATTCAACCATGGCATCGGCATCGCGTGTTGATCCGTCACTCCATTTAAATTCGTAGAGCCCGGTCTCGGCATTGTAAAATTCTGCCGCCGCAGGGTCCAGCGCAATCAGAACGTCATCACCTGGAGTATATCCGGCCTTTTCAATAGCTGTAAGAATTACCTCTACAGCCTCTTCGTTAGATTTGAGATTAGGCGCAAAACCTCCTTCATCCCCAACAGAAGTATTGTATCCCTTAGAAGAGAGAACTTTTTTCAGGTTGTGAAATATCTCTGCTCCCATCTGAATGGCTTTACTGTAGGAATCGGCGCCTGAAGGCATAATCATAAATTCCTGTGGATCTACATTATTGTCGGCGTGTGAACCACCGTTAATAATGTTCATCATAGGCAGCGGCAGTACTTTTGCATTTACCCCACCCAGATATCTCCAGAGTGGAAGACCTGTTGTTTCAGCCGCTGCTTTGGCAACCGCCATCGAAACACCAAGAACTGCATTAGCTCCCAGCCGTGACTTATTGGGTGTCCCGTCAAGCTGAAGCATCATTTGATCAATTTCTGTCTGCAGATAAGCAGGATAGCCAATTAATTCATCCGCTATTTCGCCATTGACGTTTTCTACAGCCTTCTTAACGCTTTTGCCCAGATAATAACTTTTATCTTCATCTCGCAGCTCAACGGCTTCGTGCTCTCCTGTTGATGCACCTGACGGAACTGCTGCTCTTCCTATTGCTCCATTAGACAATACCACGTCAACTTCAACCGTTGGGTTGCCACGTGAATCCAAAATTTGTCTTGCATGGATATCTTCAATTAAACTCATAATCAATTTTTTCGGTTAGTTTATATGTATGTTTAAGTTAATGCTAAATCTATTCATCTAGAAATATAACGATGAAACCAATACTGCTGTTCGATATAGACGGAACTCTGCTTCATGTTAAAAAAAATTTCCTCCATGAAATTATACATCAAATATTAACGGAGTTTAAACTCAGCAATGTTTCGCTAAAAAATCGCTCTTTTGCCGGGCGCACCGACAGAGATATTTTTTCTGAACTGATTAAGGAGTATTCTCATGTTCGGGATCTGTACCACTCTGTATCGTCACGATATATCAATTTGATGACCGATAATCTCTCGGATGATGATGTAGATATGATTGACGGGGTACCTGAAGTGATCGATTATGCCCGTCAGCAAAATTTAGCTATAGGCTTATGCACCGGTAACTTTAGAGAAGTAGCCTACGCAAAAGTTGGGGCTATTGGATTACAGAACACATTTCAATTTGGTGGATTCGGGTGTGATCATCACGACAGAAATCACCTTCCCGGCTTGGCAAGTGAAGAGTTTAAAGAGAAATTCAAACAGCCGGCAAAATCTGAGCAGTTTATCGTGATTGGCGATACCCCGAATGACATTCGGTGTGCGCATCATTTCGGGGCAAAAGCGGTTGCAGTTACTACAGGAGGTTTTAAACAGAATCAGCTCAGGGACCAGAATCCGGATTTGATATTAGACTCTATGAGTTCCCCGGAAAAGTGGCTGCCTAAACTTACCAGAGCCAGCCAAACGTAAATGTAATCTGGGGAGTGCCAAAAAATTTCTGTGGCTCAAAGAAATCCTCCAATACCAGCTGACCATTTTCCCACACATACGGGCTTTGGTTTGGACTGGTTTGCTGGCGAATTACAGGTTGTTTCGGTTGCATCATCTGGATGCCGTCTGTGAAGTAGTAGAAATAGTATCCAAATTCGATGCTGCTCAATCTGGAAAAATTACTCCCGATATCTACACCAAGTTTTATCTCACCGGTGGCGCCCCAATGCCAGTCGCCATCTCCCATTCCCGAAAAAATGTCATTTACACGCTCAGGTTGTGCAAACCGGATCAGTAAATCACCGTTATCTTCGATCAGCTCATACTCATTTCCGGTTTCACGGTAACCGTTGTTGTTGCGATCATCAAAATATGGATATGTGAATGCAGCGACAGGACCTGCTGAAGCGCTAATAAAAAACCGGTAGTTCTCCTGGACCACATTTGGGAAAAGCCTCTGTCGAAAACCGGCCATCATAGGAAAAGCAAATCCTCTCTGAAATTTATTAGGCACAATCTGCTGACCAAAGAAAAAGTCGGTAAAAGTCTGTTCACTTTCATCCCTCAAACCTGTTATGCCTAAGGAAAACATAATTTCAGATTGGGAGGCTACTACTCTTCGATACTCTCCCCCCACGCCAAAACCAAAATTGTTCATATAAATATTAATACCGAACCCTGATCCATATTCATCAGTGAGAGCCATTACGTCTCTTTGCGTTTGAATGATATCCGGCTCTACAATTTGAGCATGTGCATCATTTAAGAAATAGAAAGAGATTAAAAATGTAATTAAGCCGACTTGTAGCAGTTGTATTGTTCTTTTCATATTCGTAGATAGTTCTGAATAACTTAGTCTCTTAACGCATTAATCGTTAAATCCATTGCATCTAACAGTAGATTAAGGTCAATAATTTTATTGAAAGATGCTTCTTTTGTAAAACGGTATTTGATTATTGTTGTATTTAGGCTTTTATTCAGGCAGAAATTTCTCTTTTTCATACTTCAATTCAACCCTTAAGGTGATTATGAGTACAGTCACAAAATATTTGGCTTATGGGCCAAACAAGACGCTTCGAAGAATTCCTTCTAAACTGTTTGAAGCTTTAGAACCGAAGTTTCTATATAACTATAAATCTCCAGCAAACAACGACGAGATATTTGTTGCCGTTTACGAGCAGTATGAAAAGCAGATTAACGCAACAATTACCTTAACCGCTATCCTTGAGTGCAACGATGACCATACACGGATTGAGCTCAAAAAATCTGGCGGCAGAATGGGTTTTCGTGGTAGCTCTCTTTCTGAAGAGAGAAGCATCGAATCTGATGTTATAGATTTTATCATGGACTTTTCGAAACGTTTTGGTCTATCATTGCAAGAAGAAGTTGCTTCACCGGCTTCCGAAGAAGAGGAAGATTAATATTCAATGAGCAGCAATTCTGAAAAAGTGTGGACGGTCTTGTCCATGCTTGAGTGGGCTACAGATTATTTTGAAGAGAAGCGTGTTCATAATCCCAGGCTCAGTATAGAATGGCTGCTGTCCCACGTGCTCGATATTAATCGATTGGATCTCTACCTCAAATTCGATCGTCCTCTCTCATCCTCTGAACTCGACCGGCTTCGTCCGCTGGTAAAGAGAAGAGGGATGCATGAACCGCTTCAGCATCTTACCGGCTCCACTGATTTTCTGGACTGCACCATCCATGTAAGTAAAGATGTACTCATTCCAAGGCCGGAAACTGAACAGCTGGTTGAACTGATACTCAATCAACATTCCGATTCTGAATCGCTTAACCTTTTAGATATAGGCAGCGGCAGCGGCTGTATCCCGATCGCGATCAAAAAATCACGTCCCAGCTGGAGCTGCACCGGAGTCGACATCTCGCCCGAAGCACTGAAGATCTCCTCAAAAAACGCAGAGTTTAACGATGTTAATGTCAACTTTTTGAAGGCTGACATAAACGATCTAAATGATCCAGAAGGGATTTCAACTCAGAATTGGGATATTATTGTTTCAAACCCACCATACATAACACATCCCGAAAAAAGTGAGATGGATCCACAGGTTGTAAACTTTGAACCTGAACTCGCACTTTTTCATAACGACCCCTTGACCCTCTACCGTAAGATATGTGAATTCGCCGCGCACTCAGACGCTAAACTATTTCTGGAGTGCAATGACAAATTTGCTGATGAGATTAAAGACCTCGCAGGTTCATTTTATCATCGTTCAGAGCTCCTGAAAGACTATGATGGTAACGACCGATTTGTAATTGCTCAAAATCCCCATAATTAGCGCTGCAACAACCACTTTTTCGCTTTCTTTAAATAGTTTCCACCGGAGGCCACTCATACATCACACACAATGTGGATAACTTGTGGAAAAGTTTTTATTCCCGTCAGCTCAAAGTTTCCCTTAGACTAAATTAGCGTTATCGAATTGTTAAGCGGTGTCAAGCCAAATTTGGTAATTTGTTAAAATAAAATTCAATTTATTGCGCACCATGTATTTATGGTATTTATAAAAATGTGGATAACTTTGGGAAAACCACGTAAGATTTTTTTGATTTCAGCGGAATAAATTCACATTTTCTTTTCAGCTATTACGGCAGTCCTTTCAAACTGTGTGGATAACTGCTCAATATTTTTAAAACTACGAAAACCCCGGGAGGTTGTTAACGTTGAATACGCTTACCGCAGAAAATGCATGGAGTGAATGTTTAGAGATTATTCAGGATAATATCAGTTATCAGAAATACAAATCTTGGTTTGAACCCATCAAACCTATAAAGCTCGAAAACGATACTCTTACAATTCAAGTGCCCAGTCAATTTTGGTATGAATGGCTGGAAGAGCACTACTATAATATGCTGCGGTCTACCATTGCCAAGGTATTAGGTAATGAAGGCAAACTGGAATATTCAGTGCTGGTTGAAAAATCTGACCGTATGGAAGACAACCGATCCGTCAGGTTACCACAGCGCCCGAGCCCGCCAAACAGTCAGCAGCAAGTCAATACATTTTCTGATTATCACCCCGGCAAAATTGAAAATCCATTTGTTATACCGGGAATCAAAAAGGCCAACATTGAATCGAATCTAAATAACAATTACGTTTTTGAGCGATACATTGAGGGAGACTGCAACAGACTCGCGAGATCTGCAGCTATGGCTATTTCAGAAAATCCGGGTAAAAACTCTTTTAATCCGCTGTTTGTTTATGGCGGAACGGGTTTAGGTAAAACACACCTCATCCAGAGTATCGGAAATAAAATTAAGCAAGACTTCGGGGATGAGTTTGCCGTGATGTATGTTTCATCAGAAACGTTCACAAACGAATTTGTACAGGCGATTCGAAATAACAGGGCGAGTGAATTCACCACATTTTATAGAAACATCGATGTATTGATTGTTGACGATATTCAATTTTTTAGCGGCAAAGAGAAAACACAGGAAGAGTTTTTCCACATTTTTAATGCGCTCCATCAGGATGGAAAACAGATTATTTTAAGCAGTGACCGTGCTCCAAAGGATATTCCCGATATTGAAGACCGCCTGATTTCCCGTTTCAGCTGGGGTTTAAGCGCAGATCTCCAAATACCGGAATATGAAACCCGTTTTGCAATCCTTGAACGCAAAGCTAACGACAATGGCATTACGCTCGATCCGAATATTCTTGAGTTTATCGCCCACAATTTTAAATCCAATGTGCGCGATCTGGAAGGTGCTATTATAAAACTGCTGGCCACGGCTTCGCTAAAAAATGTAGACGAGATCGATCTTACTTTGGCAAAAAATGTGCTAAAGGATATGGTAAAAAGCTCGCACACTCAGATATCTATCGAGTCGATCCAGAACTATGTGTGTGAACATTTTGGGATCGACACAAATAAAGTTCGTGAGAAAACCCGTAAACAGGAAATTGTTGAGGCGCGACAAATCGCCATGTTCCTATCCAAAAAATACACGAAATCGAGCCTTAAAACGATCGGATTACAGTTTGGCGGGCGTGACCATTCAACGGTTATCCACGCGATCTCTACGGTGGAAGAGCGGCTCTCAACAAGCCCGAAGCATAAGCGCATCCTCAGTGAACTGGAACAGAAAATAGAAGTAGCCAGTCTCTGACACGGAATTATTTATTGACCTGACAAATCTGTCTTACTACGCACTCTACTGATTTATGCAAAACAATTCAGACGCCCCCGATGTCATCACCATTAAATCCATTCAGTTTCATGGAAAGCACGGGCATGCTGAGATTGAGAGAGTTGAGGGGAACCGGTTTGAGGTAGATGTTACCGCTAAAGGTTTCTTTAAAGACTCAATCAAGAACGAAGAGTTAGACAAAACATTCGACTATTCACTTGCTGAAAAAGTTGCAGCAAAAGTAATTCATGGCCCTTCAAAAAAACTGATTGAGACTCTCTGCCATCAAATCGGGGAAGAGCTATTCAAAACTGCCGAGTTCGTTAACGAGTTGAGTGTTACCGTTAGAAAATTAAATCCACCGGTAGCTACGCCCGCCGAGTATGCCCAAATAACCATGTCATGGAAACGGTAATCGTAGCAATAGGTGCAAACCTTGGAGATCGGCTTAAAAGTTTCAAGTCAGCATCCAGGTTTTTACAAAACCTTTCTGTTGAGCCGATTGTAAAATCATCTATCTGGGAATCGGAACCGGTAGGACCTGCCAGATACACCTTCTTCAACGGAGCAGCAAAAATAACCACCGGTGTACCCCCCGTTGAACTTTTGAATAAACTAAAATCGTTTGAAAAAGAAGCCGGGCGTACGCGCACAGAGCGGTGGGGGCCAAGAGTACTGGATCTGGACATCATTCGGTATGGAAACTTGGTGATTGATGAGGATACCCTTATCATTCCACATCCGGAATATCAAAAGCGCCTGTTTGTGCTTAAACCTATGTTGGAAATAGACCCGGATTGGGTGGATATTTCAACCGGAACACCTATTCAACAGCTGGTAGAAGGAGCCCCGCGCATGGAGATTGAAAAAACGGATAAAAGCTGGTAATTACGACAAGGATTTAGCAAACAAAAATGCCCAATCAATTTGATTTTATCGCCATTGAAGGCGTTATAGGAGCCGGAAAAACGTCGCTGGCAAAACTTATTGCAGAAAGCAGCAGCTCCCGTTTGGTTCTCGAAGAGTTTGAAGAGAACCCATTTCTTCCGCGGTTTTACGAAAATCGTGAACGCTTCGCTTTTCAAACTCAGCTATCATTTCTTGCCAGCCGATTTAAACAGCAACAGAGAATGCTAAACCGCGATCTTTTTGACGGCGGCATTGTATCTGATTACATGTTTGAAAAAGACCGTATTTTTGCACGGCTGAATCTGGGTGAGGACGAAATGAACCTGTACGACAACATATACAATATTATGACCGGGATTTCTGCCAAGCCCGATCTTGTTATATACCTGCAAAGCAACGTAAACAGGTTGATGAACAATATTGAACAGCGCGGACGAGATTATGAAAAACACATCACACCCGATTATCTTCAGGAGCTGAGTGACGCGTATAATCAATTTTTTTACCACTACAATAAGGCCCCTTTGATGATTATTAACGCTTCAGAAATCGATTTTGTTAATAATCCAAATCACTTGTCGTATATTAAAGAACAGATTTTCAATCAACCGATTCGAAGCAATACACACATTCATATTATACCCGATTAATTAATGATCCGCTGGTTACTTATAGCCCTTTTTATCTATTTGGTTTATAGATTGATCATGGGGCCAAAATCAAAACAGAAAAGAAAGACAACGTCGCCTTTTGATCAATTTCAACGAGGTCCCTCTAGTCGAAAAAAAGGGCCCAACCTGGATCAAATTGAAGACGCAGAATTTGAAGATATAACCGATAAAGAGAAAAAGACTGACAATTCATGAGTTTTGAAGAAAAACATAAACAAGGATACGAGCTTTTACACGAAAGAGATCTTGACAAAAGCCTTGATACTGCAAGGCAATTACAGAGAATGAATCCGGATGCTCCGGAGGGATATACGCTTGAGGGTGAAGTGATGCAAAAGCTCAATCAATGGGATTCGAGCATTAAGTCTTTAACCGATGCCATTGAAAGAGATGATGACAATGGAAGGCTTTATAACCTGAGGGGATACTCGTACCTCAACAATGACGATGTTGAAAATGCACGGGAAGATTTTGAAAAGGCCATCGACCTGGATAACCTGCCTGCAGCACACAGAAACATGGTTCTTTACAAAGTTATGGCCGGCAAAGGAAATGAAGCCATCACCTACTTATTGGACAGAATACGAACGGAGCCGCGTGATGTAGAAAACTGGATTTTGATGGGCGACTTGATGAAAAAAGGCGGTCATGATGAAAAAGCAAAAACATACTATCAGCAGGCATTGAAAATGGATCCTGAAAATGAGTATGTAAAAAATCTGCTGGAAGAAGAGTAGATCTTCCTGCTGCCACATTTCAATTAGAGTAAAGATGTGGTAATTCTTCGAATTAAATAACTAACTGAAAAGCACTGATCACATGAGTACAGACAAAGCCAAGATCTTTTACACGATCACCGACGAGGGACCTTACCTCGCAACTCACTCGTTCCTGCCAATCGTCGAAGCATTTACAAAAGCTGCCGGTGTAAATGTAGAGACTAAAGATATTTCTCTGGCCGGTAGAATTCTGGCAAACTTCCCAGACTATTTGAAAGATAATCAAAAAGTGTCTGATGCACTTGCTGAACTGGGTGATCTTGCTAAAAAACCGGAAGCAAATATCATCAAGCTTCCAAATATCAGTGCTTCTGTACCGCAGCTTGTTGCCGCTATAAAAGAGCTGCAGAATAAAGGTTATGATCTGCCCGACTACCCCGAAGAACCAAAAAACGATAAAGAGAAAAAAGTTCAGGAGCGCTATAACGCCGTAAAGGGCAGCGCTGTTAACCCCGTTCTGCGGGAAGGTAATTCAGATCGGAGAGCTCCCAAGCCGGTTAAAGAGTATGCCAGAAAAAATCCACACTCTATGGGCGAATGGAGTTCCGACTCTAAAACGCACGTTGCTACTATGAGCGATAACGACTTTGCTCATTCCGAGAAATCAATAACGCTCGATAAAGACGACGATGTACGCATTGAGTATGTGGATAAAGATGGAAATGTAAACGTACTGAAGGATAGCACAACACTGCTCCCCGGCGAAGTAATTGACACCGCCGCAATGAGTAAAAAAGAACTTGTGGAGTTTTTGGAAAATCAGGTTCAGGATGCAAAAGAGAAGGGCGTTCTATTTTCGCTTCATATGAAAGCAACCATGATGAAGGTTTCAGATCCTATCATCTTCGGCCATGCCGTTAGGGTTTACTTTAAGGATGTATTTGAAAAGCATGGAGCAACACTGAACAAACTCGGAGTTGACCCAAATAATGGATTTGGTGATCTGGAAGCCAAAATTAAAGAGCTGCCCGAAGAAAAACAGGCGGAGATAAAGGCAGACATACAGAAGTGCTATGAGAACGGCCCGGACCTGGCCATGGTAAATTCTCACAAAGGGATTACCAACCTCCATGTGCCAAGCGATGTGATTATCGATGCTTCCATGCCTGCTATGATCCGCACATCAGGACAGATGTGGAATAAGAATGATGAAACTCAGGATACAAAAGCAGTTATCCCTGAAAGCAGTTATGCCGGAATCTATCAGGAAGTCATCGATTTCTGTAAAGAGCACGGTGCATTCGATCCAACTACCATGGGGAGTGTGCCAAATGTTGGACTGATGGCCAAAAAAGCTGAAGAATACGGGTCTCACGACAAAACTTTTGAGATCCCTGGAAGTGGTAAAGTTCGCGTTGTAAGCAGAGATGGAGATACCCTTCTGGAGAACGACGTACAGAAAGGCGATATATGGAGAATGTGCCAGACTAAAGACGCACCGATCAAAGACTGGGTAGGGCTTGCCGTTCGAAGAGCTCGGGAAACCGGAGATCCGGCAATTTTCTGGCTGGACGAAGATCGGGCCCACGATGCTGAACTGATCAAAAAAGTAAACCGATATCTGCCTGAATTCGATACAGACGGACTGGACATTCAAATTATGTCGCCCGTTAAAGCGATGCGCTACACGCTGGAAAGAACCAAAGCCGGAAAGGATACCATATCTGTTACGGGCAACGTTCTTCGCGATTATCTCACAGACCTGTTCCCAATCCTTGAGGTTGGAACCAGTGCAAAGATGCTTTCTATTGTCCCGCTGATGAACGGTGGCGGACTTTTTGAAACCGGGGCGGGAGGATCGGCTCCAAAACATATTCAGCAGTTCCTGGATGAGGGGCACCTGCGCTGGGATTCACTTGGAGAGTTTTTAGCACTGGCCGTATCCTTAGAACACCTGTCTAAGACATTCGACAATGAAAGAGCACTCATCCTGTCTGAGGCGCTGGACGAGGCCAACACACTCTACTTGCAGAATGATAAATCACCTTCCAGAAAAGTCAACGAACACGATAACCGAGGAAGCCACTTCTATCTTGCATTGTATTGGTCACGCGCTTTGGCAAATCAGACAAAAGACACAGATTTAGCTGAGCATTTCAAATCGGTTGCTGATCGACTGGAAGAGAACGAGGAGCAAATCAACAAAGAGCTGATTGATGCTCAGGGACAACCGGAAGATATTGAAGGTTACTATTGGCCAAACCAGGAGATTGTATTTGACCGAATGAGACCGAGCAAAACCTTAAATGAAATTATTGAATCGGTATAGGGTTCAATAAAGATTCTATTAGCTAAAGCCCGATTCGTTTTTAAACGGTTCGGGCTTTTTTTATAGCCAATACAATACAAATTGTATTCTGGCATCTCTTTCAACAAAACATCAGACATAAAAAAAGCCGTGACTTGAATGATCAAATCACGGCTTAAATAAAATTCTAAATTAGAGTAGTTTACTCTTCAATGTCCAGATCTTCCTGTTGTGGAACAGCAGACTGTGTTTGGGACGGTACAGAAAATTCAGATGGATCAACGTTTTCCATTGCAGATTGCTGAATGGTGCTTTGTCCGCCATCACCGCGATCAATTGCAAAATTGGCCAGTACACTCAATCCAAGAAAGAGTGCTGCTAAAATTGATGTTGTTTTAGAGAGCAGATCCGCAGTTCTGCGTGCACCCATGGATGCACCGCCGGCCATTCCTGCCGCCAGTCCGCCTGACAAACCCTCTTTTTGTCCCGGCTGAAGCAGAACAACTACAATGAGTAAAAAACAAATTAGCGTAATAACCGCAACTATAATTCCGTATAACATACTTTACAAAGACTTTTTCTTAGTTCAGAGAATCCTCAAGATAAAACTATTTCCTCTTTTTAAAAAGGCATTTATTGTATAACGAAACAGTCCAAAAATATTGCAGGCAGAGTATAAATCCGAATCTATTTGGGGATTGGCTGGATCAACTTTTCGTCGTTATTTGATGGGTTATTTACCTTTTCGCTCACCCGAAGCACAGACAGGTCGGTAAGCAAAAACAGCTTCTTTGCTTTTTCGATAATTTCCGTTGTTTCTTCCTCTTTCTTGATCCCAAGCCATTTAAATGACAGCTCTCTGTTCAGTAAAACCGGCATTGTTTCCGACATTGGATTTATTAATACATTTGATGGAATGGTAATCAATTTGAAATAGCCTTCTTTGGTATTATACACACCGGCCGCTACCATTAATGGATCATTGATCATCCGAACAAAAAAGGGACTTCCCTTCTCTTTGTCGTCTTTCCAGATATAAAAACCGCTTAAAGGTACAGCGCAACTGATAAAATCTTTTTTAGAAATCAGATTAGCTGCATTTTCAGATTCAATTGTAGTTTCTGAACTTTCTTCTTCTCCCCACCTCACTCTCTCAATCGAATGCTCACCATCGCTCTTAAAAACAATTGGAATATGATGACCTGAAGATAAATTGTAGTGGGGTTCAAATATATTTTTCCGGTTCGACTCTAAATTAAAATAGTTCTCAATGGATTCTTTACCGGCAAAGAAAGCGACTCGTTTAGCCATAATTACACTCTTAAATTTTTTGTATTGTTTGCTATACAGATTCTATTATTATAGAACAGACTAATATATAATAAGCGTTCAATCGTGAAAACCCTCTTTTTTAGCTCCTACGAAAATCGGCTACGCTCATTTTGGAGAATATTGATTGTTACCGCCATCCTGCTCACCTCCATTGCAGTTCTGGGGCTTTGGGGTTTTAGCGGATATGGGTTTACGATTGTATTGGCCTTCGTTATGATCGCAATTCTTTGGTTTGGTTCCCGAAAACTGGATCGACGGCCCATATCAGAGTACGGCATTAAATTTAAAAAAAGCTGGTTTATCGATTTTTTTGCCGGAAATGTGCTCGCCGCACTTGCTATGGGAGGCATAGTACTGATACACATTGGCATGGGTTGGGTTGAAATTCGGTTTGAACAGTTCACGCGACCTTCCGATGGATTTTATCTTGGGTTGGGTTTAACTCTAATTTTCATGGCTGCAGTCAGTTTTTGGGAAGAGACTTATTTTAGAGGATATCTGATTCGAAATTTGCAGGAAGGACTGCATTTTAAAAAATCCGGCAAATCACTTGCCGTTATCGCTGCCGTTATAGTATCCTCTCTGCTCTTTGGGTTAACACACCTCGGTAATCCCAATGCCTCCTGGATATCAACTTTAAACATATCTATTGCTGGAATGGTGTTCGCTTATCCTTATATTATAACCAAGAGTTTAGCCATTCCACTTGGAATGCATCTCTCCTGGAATTATTTTCAGGGCGCGGTTTTTGGATTACCGGTTAGCGGCAATCAATTTGAACATATGCTGATGGTTGCAGAGACTACCGGACCCGAAACTTTTACGGGAGGGAATTTCGGTCCAGAAGCAGGAGCAGCCGGTTTACTGGGGCTGATGATTCTGCTTACATTGAATGAAATCTACTTAACCGTTTTTTATAATAATTAAAGTAAATGGCTGCCTGTACTATTCAGGGCTGAGCCATAAGCCGGACAGTTGGCCCGGTATTTTGAATTGAAATTTTGACTAAATAAGTGAGGATATAACGTTGTCGTTTAATCAGTTTCGACTAAGTTCCGATATTTTGAAGGGGTTGAAAGATGTTAAGATTGAAAGCCCCTCACAACTACAAAAGAAAATTTTTAAAGCTGTTCAGGAAGGTTCCGATCTCGTAATTAATACCAAAACAGAGGATAAGCCGGAAGTTGGCTATCTAATTAACCTGTTGAACGAGATTGCTAAATCAGATCGCCGGCAGGGCACTAAAGGGATTATTTTAGCCCCCGATAGTGAGCGCGCAAAATTTCTGGATGAATGGATCTGGGCCATTGGCTACCATGCGTCCATAGAGAGCGCCTGCATCACTTCTGATGACGATCCAAAAAAACAGCTGAATGCACTATCTGCCGGGCCGGTAGTAGTTGTTGCTACTCCTTCAGAATTAGCCGGTTTACTTGAAGACGGCAAGATAATTTTCAGGGAAGTTCAGCAGCTCATTGTTGATCAGGCGGAACAGGTTGAAGACTGGGAGGCAGTCGACAATGTGTCAACGCGAATTATCAGTAAGTGCCAGCGTATTTTTACAGCTGCCAAAGACAGCAAAGAGCTGCGGAAAGCAGAAGACAGACTACTTACAGACCCTGAACTGGTAACGCTCGCTAAAAAATCTTCAGCCGATAAACCAGCTGAAAAAGCTAAAGAGCCTAAAATCACAAAAGATCTTACTCAGTACTACATCAATGTGCCCCCAAGGTCAAAGATCTCTACATTGATGGCTCACCTGGACAACAATAAAACAGATACTGTTGTTATTTTTACTGCATCCAGGAGAACCGCAGACCGTCTCTATAAAATCTTGAGAAAGAGCAATCGAAGAGCAGTCAGTGTTCATCAACAATTAAATGAAGAGACTTTTAACGAACGTTTTAACCGATTTACCACAGGTGATGTACAGCACCTGATTATTGGTGATATGACCGCAAAGGACCTTCCCTTAGAGCACGCAACACAAGTTATCAATTACGATGTGCCTGAAGATGTAAACGAATACAAACTTCGTGCTGAGCTCGTAGGTGACGGCAAAGCGACTCGCATACTTTCTCTCGTATCAAAACAGGACAGAAATGATATTCAGGCTATATGTAAATCGCTTGGATACGCGCCCGAAGAAGTTCCGCTGCCAAAAAGTGTGAAGGACAAAATATCTTCCGGTAAGAAAGGGAAAAAGAAAAGCGGGAAGCCCGGCAAGACCCGAAACAACAATCACAAAAAGAGTAAAAAGAAAGGCAGCAAACAGAGAGAGAGCAGAAAGCACCACGGACTACCGCGCCCAACTTTTGATCAGTTAGAAGGTGGGAGAACCGGTAAGAAGAAAGAAGAGAAAAAGGGTATTGTAGGGTTTTTTAAAAAGCTCTTTTCTTGAGCAGTTAAAATTTTAAAAGTGGCTGAAATCAAATTCAGTCACTTTATTTATTCGTCAAACATATCTTCAAATGCTTTTTTACTGTCCGGAGCAGGCTCTGTGAAGAGGCTTACCAGCCACGTAGCTAAAAAGGAGGCGAAAAAGCCCGGAATCAGTTCATACATAAATTCTTTGAGCCCCGGTGTAAGATACCATCCTATAGTAACAAGGGTACCGGTAATTAAACCCGCAAAAATACCCGCCCTTGTTGTACCCTTCCAATAGAGAGCCAGGATTGAAGTTGGACCGATAGCGGCTCCAAGCCCGGCCCAGGCAAAAAGAACCAACCAAAAGACCAGATCTTCTGCATAAAAACCAAAGATTAATGCCAAGACTACAATAAAGAATACCACAATCCTGCTGTAGAGAACCAGTTTCTCCTGTGAAACCTCAACACCTTTTTTGAAAATCTTTTCATAAATATCCCGCACCACGCTCGAAGCAGCTACAAGTAACTGTGAGTCGGCCGTAGACATAATCGCGGCAAATATTGATGCCAGCACAACTCCAAACAGAATAGGGTGGAGGTGCAGCTGAGCAAGCATTGGAAAAAGATTTTCAGTATCTGCGCCGGGTAGCATTTCTACGTCGGGGAAATATGCACGCCCTGCAAGCCCTGCAAATACGGCACCCCATGCCATCAATACATTCCAGGTTGTTCCTACTACGGCCACATACTTAAACTGTTTAGGGTCGTCTATGGACATGTATCTGGCCAGAATATGCGGATTACCGGGCGACCCCAGTCCAATTCCCAAAAATCCAATGGCAGCACCAACAGATATCGCAAAAGGATCTACATACATTACATCCATTAAAGCCAAAGAGCTTAGCAGCTCCTGCAATCCGCCAAAGTTCATAATTGCTATAACAGGTAAAATCACCAGTGCAAGCATCATAAATATCGCCTGAAACATATCCGTGAGGCTCACAGCCAGAAACCCTCCTACTATTGTATATACAAGTACAATACCGGCTGTTAGCAAAATTCCTGTAGCGGTTTCAATTCCAAAACCGGATGCAAACGCTTTTCCGCCGGCCACAAATTGAGAAGAGATGTAGCCGATCATAAAAACCAGAAATATAACTACAATAGTTATCCGGAGTTTTCCATCATGATCGCTAAATCTCTCTGCAAAAAAGTCCGGAATGGTGATGCAGTTACGGTTTTCAGTAAAGTTCCTGAGTCTTCGTCCGTAATAGAGAAAGAGAAATATTTCTACAATAATATAACCCAGTACGGCCCAAACTGCCGATGGGCCCTGCGCGTATGCCATTCCCGTAACACCAAGAAGAAGCCATGCGCTGCGTCCCGAAACAACCGCTGACAGAGCCACTACAAATCGATTCATTTTCCGCCCGCCAATAAAGTATTCCGAAATTCCCCTGGATGAGAACCTGGAGGCATAAATTCCAATGCCAATAATCAAAAGGAGGTAAGTGACAAATGCGATTACGGCACTCGAATCAAATGAAACGGAGATTAGCTGTGTTTCATCCATGATTTTTTGAATTGCGGGTCGCTAAATAGATGGTACCGGAAATAATTAATGCCGGCAGAATAAACATGATAAAATAGAAAGAAATCATAGCTGGTTTGATTTCAGTTGCTATTTCAAAACTATTTTACTCCACATCGTAACTTTATTTATTGAATCACGTAGCAGAGAATAGATGATGTTTTGGTTAATGACAGAAAACGACTGTCTCTAAATTAAAAAAACCCGACACTGTGAAAAGTGTCGGGTTTATTTTTTTATCAAGGAAATATTCCCATTCCCCTGTACATAAATCCAACCTTGTTTATTGCACTGATAAAGGCTGCCGTTCTTAAATCAACGTCATGTTGTTTTCGAATCTCATTGATTTCGTTATAGGCATTCACCATGGTTTCCTCCAGGCCGGAGTCAACTAATTCGCGTTCGCCTCCACCTTGTGCCAGTACAGCAAGTTCATCATCCGTAAACTTGCGATCAGAAACCGTTTCAATAACCGAGAGAATCTTCTTGTAGCTATTTTCTTCAAAACGTTTACCCATTCGCCCAAACCTTACATGCTGAATATTTTTCAACCACTCAAAATACGACACTGTTACACCGCCTGCATTTAAGTAATTATCCGGAATAATCAGTGCTCCGCGTTGCTTTATTATTTCATGAGCTTTATCAGTTGTAGGGCCGTTTGCAGCCTCACCAATGATTTTAGCTTTTACATTTGGCGCATTGCTTTCGGTAATCTGATTTTCTAACGCCGCAGGAATTAAAATGTCGCACTCTTCTTCCAAAACTGCGTTATTCGATTTCAGCTGTGTAGCTTTGTCATAGCCGGATACTCCTCCATTATTCTCTTTTTTATACGACACGATATCATCCAGGCCTATGCCGTTCTCATTGTAGATCGATGCGTCATACTCGGCCACACCAATCATTTTTGCTCCGGCTTCAATCATATACTTAGCGGCATGGTAACCTACATTACCCAAGCCCTGAACAATAAATGTTTTACCATCAATTCCCTTGTTAAGACCAAGAGCCTTCATATCTTCCGCATTGCTGCAGGCTTCTTTAATACCAAAGTAAACGCCTCGTCCGGTAGCTTCAGTTCGTCCGCGAATACCACCCTGGCCAACAGGCTTACCTGTCACACACCCCTCAGCATTTATATCACTGCTAAGCTGGCGGTACGTGTCAAAAATCCAGCCCATCTCTCTTTCACCGGAACCCATATCAGGAGCAGGCACATCATTTCCGGGGCCAATGAAATTTTTCTTATATAGTTCAAAAGTATAGCGCCGGGTAATACGCTCAAGCTCTGTAACTGTAAACTTCTTAGGATCGATCTTAATACCACCTTTGGCGCCACCAAATGGCACATCTACAACAGCACATTTATACGTCATCAGTGCTGCCAACGCCATCGTTTCGTCTTCGTTTACCATCGTACTGTAACGAATACCACCTTTGGTTGGCATTTTATGATGGCTGTGCTCAACACGATATCCATCAATCACTTTGATTGACCCGTCGTCCATCTCAACCGGGAACTGTATATGGAGAACATCGTTACACGCTTTCATCTGCGCCAGAAGACCTTTGTCTATCTTGGTGTAGGCCGCCGCGCGATCAAAAGCCTTATTTACCTGTTCGTAAAATTTATATTCACTCATTATATATCTTTATCTAGTTATGGTAGTTGAATATTGCAATACTTGAGACCTTCACTTCCAAATCTAAGTGAGGTATTGATTTAAAGGTCCTGCTCAAATATAATCTTCCATTTGTCCGGTGTAAAGTTAAGATCTACAACAGCCATACTTTGTATGTACAACTTACTTATTGACTCTAACTCTCTCCTGATATTCCCCAATTCAATTTCTTCACATTTATGATTTCCATATAGAAGTGAGATATGAAAATCGCTCTGTTTGCAGAATGTACCGTTAAAAACCCGGTTCACTGGAACACTGAACTTGTTGAGCATCACTTCATCATCGATGGTTAATACTACTTTTCGATAGGGGTGATCTCTGCACTCCATTTTTTTGACATCAACATGCACCTGATTTAACTCTGCGCAAAGCCTGCTTGTAAGTCCAATAACCTGCCGGGTAGATAAATCGGGAACAGTTGAAAGTGTGATGTGCGGAAGAAAGGGTATGCTGTTGTACTGTTCTGCTACATCAGAAATAACCCTCGAAAAAAGATGAGACTGATCAGAGCCCGGCAGCAACCATACTGCCAGCCCTGATGTTTTGGGTAATTGCAATTATTATATGCGTAATCTTTAAGCTTTTGCTTCAATATTGTCTTCGGGATGAAAACTGAACACATTAACCAAAAACAGAAAGGCAATTGAACCGATTGCCGCGTAAACCAATGGAGCAAATAACCCTATAGAGATCAATGCCGCGCCAATAATAACTGATCCGAGTGTTCCGCCGATCAGATTACCAACCATGCCAATTCCCTGCTTTATCATAATCAGATCCATGACATATCCTACCAGAAGTCCAATCGAAATTAACCAATAGATTGTTACACCGTTTAACTCTTCCATTCTTTCAATGCTTATATTTGTATTACCTTTCAGTGGCACTAAAGGTAATAAATTCTATTTTTTTTACCCATATCAGATGCACAAAAGTTTACGATCTAACAATGACCCTCCCGTCCGCAAGATCATTCATGTGGATATGGACGCTTTTTATGCATCAGTGGAGCAGCGGGATCATCCGGATTATCGTAACAAACCGCTTGTAGTGGGCGGTTCACCTCAGGGGCGCGGCGTTGTTGCTGCTGCCAGTTACGAAGCCCGTAAATTTGGGATTCACTCTGCCATGCCGGCTTCAAGGGCGGTCAAACTTTGTCCAAGTGCTATATTTGTAAAACCAAGATTTGACGTTTACAGAGAAGTGTCCCACCAGATCAGGGAGATCTTTTTCGACTACACCGACCTTGTTGAACCTCTGTCTCTGGATGAAGCCTATCTTGATGTAACTGAAAACCTGAAAGGAAATCCTTCTGCCACACTGATTGCGCGCGAGATTAAAAAAAGGGTGAAACAAGAGACCGGGCTCACGGCTTCGGCCGGAGTGGCATCCAACAAGTTTTTGGCAAAAATTGCGTCTGATCTTGACAAGCCGGATGGCTTGAGCATTATCACACCTGACGAGGCGGAGGAGTTTATCGAAAAACTACCCATTGGAGATTTTTACGGAGTTGGTAAAGCAACACAAAAAAAGATGCTGTCGCTCGGTATTAAAACAGGAGCGGACCTGAAGATGTGGGATGAGATCGACTTGGTGAAGCAGTTTGGCAAATCGGGCCATCACTACTACCGCATTGCCCGCGGTATTGACAATCGGCAGGTTAAGCCCAATCGCATACGAAAATCGATCGGGAAAGAGCGCACCTTTTCTGAGGATATTTCCGACCTTGAATGGATTGAAAATTTCCTGGATGAGCTCTCCGTGAAAATCGCCGAATCCATGAAAAAACTGGATGCCACGGGCAAAACGATAACGCTGAAAGCCCGATACAAAAATTTTGAAACCGTAACCCGAAGCAGCACTTTACACCACTTTACCAACGACCCTAAAGAGATTTCCAAAATTGCCAAAATACTCCTGCAGGAGACGGAAACGGGTGCACGGGAAGTACGCCTGCTGGGGATCTCAATCTCATCACTGAATTTGACTGAGGGTGGAGCGAGCGGTGAACAGTTGGAGATTCCTTTTAAAGAAAGAAATAGAAAGATTATCAGTAACTTCGTTGATGATCACAATACCTAAACTTTATAGTCAATCATGCCCAAACGTACGATCATCAAAGCACTCACCGCTTTATTGATACTGCCCCTGATCCTATCCTGTTCAACCAAAAGCGACATCGAACTGCCTGAGGATATTCGGGAGCTGGATAATCTGACTGTATATCCGATTGAAGAGAGCACGGACTACGAAATGAGCCTGAATGAAATTGCCAGAATTGACGATTCCGGCGAAGTGCTGCTCGGCCGGATTTCTGACGTGCGGACTGATGGTGAAGGGCGAATATTTGTTGCCGATGACTCCGAGAAAAGAATCAATTTATACACGCCGGATGGAGAGTTTAGCCAAAGCGTTGGCCGAAGTGGGCAGGGGCCCGGTGAATTTGAAACTGTTCATAATTTAATGATCGATGAAACACATATTTACGCTCAGGATTTCAATAAACGCATGATTCACTCCTATTTGCTGAGTACGATGGAATTTGATAAATCGATACCATTGATGAGTGAAAATCAGAGGTCTGTGTTGCCGGAAGGATACTTTCCGGGTGGCTTTCAGGTGCTGCCCGATGGTCAGTTTTTGTTCTACTACGGGCAGTCATTTGGGAGGAACGACGACGAGTCTGAGCAAAGAATGGATCTAATATACAGGGCAGACCGGGAGGGTCAGCTGTCTGCAGAACCCATTCTGGAACTGGAGACAGTAGATCCTATTGTTCTGCGTACGGATAATAGCATTAGCGTTTTTGGAGCGCCGTTTTTAGCCAGAGTATTGAATTCATTTTCACCGGTACAAGGGATTGTGGTTAATCGGACTGACCGATTTTTGTTTAAAATATACGATGAGAATGGAAATTACCGGCGGGCGTTTTATTATCCATTTCCGCGAAAGGAGTTAACCCGTGACGAAGCTTTAAATCAGTATAACAACGAGGGGTACAGGCGGGCCGTCAGGAGTTACGATTTGCCGGAAACATGGCCAGCAGTCAGGGAGTTTTTGATTGATGATGAAGGCCGTTTTTGGGTAACAACAATAGTTGATAACCGGGATTTCGTTGAGTTGTGGATGTTGGACGAACAAGGAAAACTGTTGGCTAAAGAAACCCTCCCAACTTCTCACAACCTCAAGCATGTTCAAAATGACACTCTTTATATGCTTGAGGAGAGCGATCTGGGATTGATTGAGATTGTAATCTATCAACTCTCATTAATTTGATGATGAGAATGTTTCAAAACAACGTACGATGGACCCGTTAACTCACGGCCTGGTCGGGGCAACCGCTGCACAATCCGGAGCTGATAAAGATAAACTGAGACCCGCAGCTTTTACCGGTGCTCTGTCTGCCATGATGGCCGATCTGGATTACTATATTCACATTCCATCCGATCCGCTTTTTAATATCGAAATACACAGACAGTTCAGCCACTCACTGATTTTTATTCCTGTTGGGGCACTCATTGCCTCGGTTCTTCTATGGTTTTTTTTAAAGAAATATCTCAGTTTCAAAGAGCTCTATTTCTACTCCATTTTAGGTTATGCCACAGCCGGACTCCTGGACGCCTTTACCAGCTATGGTACTCAGCTTCTCTGGCCATTTCTTGATACTCGTTTTGCCTGGAACCTGGTCTCAGTAGTCGACCCGATTATCACTATCGGTTTGATTCTATTTGTTGGATTTGCTCTTCTGAAAAAACAAAAAATGTACGTCTGGTTCGCAGGAGGCTGGCTCGCCTTATTTCTGCTGTTTGGATGGATTCAACATCAGCGGGCTACTTCAGCTGCCGAGTCTTTAGCCGAATCCCGTGGACACTCCATCGAAGAGATAGTGGTGAAACCCACAATTGCGAATCAGCGGGTTTGGAGAGCCAATTACATTGCCGAGAATATTATTTACACGGATGCCGTTCGCACCGGCCTGATTTCCGGAATTAATATTTACGAAGGAGAGTCTGCTCCGCGAATTATCATCGAAGAGGATTTTTCACAGTTTGAGGGCACGGTGATGTACGAGGACCTTATGCGATTCAAGCATCTATCCGATAATTTTTTGATTCGTCACCCCGACTATCCCGATGTGATTGGCGATGCACGCTACTCGATGCTTCCAACCAAACTCACTCCGCTCTGGGGAGTAAAAACGGATACAACTCAAACCGACACACATCTTCCCTTTCTCTACTTCCGTGATGCAAGTGAAGAGGTTCGTGAAAGCTTTATGGATATGCTGCTGGGTAAGTAGGTGAGATTTTTAGAAACCCTGCTACAAGTTTTAAAATAGTGAGGATTCAATTTTAAATCGTTGCCTTTGGCCATCGATCCTTCCCCTCCTTGCCAAGGAGGGGAGTTTTTTTATTCCTTTTATAAAAAATAACACCGTCCCTAAAACTATTTGTGGGTTTGCCTCGTCTTTACACTAAACGCAATGAAAATCGACCTCGAGGTTTGAAAAATCAGGATGATTCATATTTAGCGAAGTACCTGCAAAATGGACATAGAGCCTCTTTTCAGGTAATTGCCGACCGGTGGTATCCGGCGATCTACCGTTTTGCCTACAGCTATTTTGGCAACAGGGATGATGCGGCCGAAATAGCACAGAAAACACTGATCAAAGTTCATGAAAACATCCGGTCGCTAAAAGAGGTTGCATCTTTTAAATCGTGGATCTACAGGATCGCCAATAATCTCTGCCTGGATGAGATGAAACGGGCCGGTAGACGAAAATCAGAACCCCTGAACCTGATTCCGAAAGAGCAACAATTTTCTGAGTCGACACCGGCGTTAGAAATCGAGACAAAAGAGTTAAACTCGCTTATTCAGCAGGCACTGAACCAGCTGCCGGAAGAGATTCGAGCCGTGGTCATCTTAAAACAGTTTGAAGAGATGACATTCAGTGAAATTGGCGATGTCCTTCAAATACCGGAGGGAACAGCCAAAACAAGAATGTACAAGGGATTGAGTCAATTAGGCTCAATTCTGAAACAGTGGAATATTGAAACCGACTATCTGAACAATGATTGATAAAAAAACAGAACAACAATTGATGGATTATCTCTTTGATGAGATGACCTCAGAGGAACGGAAAAAGTTTGAGCAAAAACTTCAAGGCAATGAAGAGTTGCAGGAAAAATTGAACGACCTGAAGGCGACTCAATCAATCCTTTCCGGATATAGTGATGAGTTGGATCAGAATATTCCTGCTCCAGAGCCGACTCATCTTCAGATTGAAACAGGTTGCAGTTCAGATAACGGACGAATCAAATACGGCTGGATTGCAGCGGCAGCTGTTGTTCTTATTGGGATTTTAATTGGGTTGTTTGGGGCAGTACAGTTCGGTCAGACCGATCAGGGGTATTACCTGACGTTTGGGAATCCACCGGTTCAGGCTGAACAGGCCGGAATTTCTGAAGTTGAGCTGAACCAAATCGTAGCCCAGATCCAAACGGAAAATGCACTTATGCTGAACTCAATGATGGAGCAAGTTCAGCAAGAGCAGGCGGTTCAATTCAACGAATCCCTGACCGCCCTGGCCGATTACTACGAAGAGCGCCGGAACAGGGATCTGATGCTTTTTACAGAGGGACTGCTTCAGCTGGAAGAGTCTACCGCCAATCGTATTGATCGTACAAACCGGGCTTTAAACGGAATTATCTACGCGCTGAGTAACGAATAACGAACATTAAAACCTACTGACATGAAAGCATTTAATATTTTTGTATGTACACTTATTTTTCTTGCACTCTCTTTCAATACCGTACTCGCCCAGGATGAGGCCCTGCAGCGAGAGATGCGAATTGCGGAGAGTATTTTAGGAGAAATCTTTACCGGCGAGGTGCAGTCGCCAATCCCTATTAGCTGGGCCCGAACTGCCCACGTCAGTTCGGAGTATATTCCCGGTTACGGAGTTCATCTCAGTGCAGGTGAGAATATTTCGTCAGGCTCGATTCGTGTTTCAGGAACAGTACGTATCGAACGAAAAGATGGAGATAATGAAACCGTTGAGAGCCGCTCATCGAGTGAGGAAATAGAGAAGAAAATAATGGAATACATCACTCAGTATGCATCCACAATGCAGAGTTTACAGGAAGATGAAGTGCTTAGGATTTCATACGGTTTAAGGCGCGCCACCGACGGTTCTATTGCGATCTTCACAGGACTGCAGGAGTACACAATGGATATTCCAAAGCTTAGCTTTGTTGTCAAATCTGAAGATCTGAGGCAACACCGCGAAGGGAGAATTTCTGACGAACAACTTATGGATCGGGTTGAAAAACAGGATCTGAGTGAACTGCAGGATATCCGGGATTTCAATATTTTTTCTACAGTTTTGGAAGCTTCTCTCAACAGCGCCGATACAGAACAGCTGCGTGTAAATCGTAAGCCTGCTTATGATTATCTGCCGGGGCTGGGTGTGCATTTTCACGTAAACATTTCCGGCCGGTCAGGCTTCAATTTCGCCCCGCTGTTTGACATGGCGCGCGAAATTGACGGACTCGATTTTGACGACGTTGATATCAACATAGATCTGGGAAATATAAGCAGTGGTGAAAGCAGAGAGGGCAGATTCTCGTTTAGAATCCCCGACAGTCTGGGGTTTGAATTTAATCTCGACTCACTAAATATCAACTCGGAAGAGTTTCAAAAACGAATGGCAGAAGTTCGTGAAAGAAGTGAGGAGATGCGTAAACGGGGTGAGGAAGTACGCAGCGAAATTGAAATTCAAATGAGTCAACAGAACAGAGCGGATCTCTCCGCGGATGTAGAGAAGATCAAATCGGCGCTGATTGAAACGATCCGTGATTATGGAAGTACGCTCAGCTCATTGCAGAGCGATGAGTTGCTGCGAATCACCCTGAACTGGAGCGGACGCAATGAGAGCCTGCCAAGGCAGACAGTGGTGAGAATTACAAAACAGAATTTATTAAACGGTGCTGAACCGGTTATGGAAGATCTCAGCCGCAGATGATGCGTGAGATGACCTCTCGCAAAAAGAAAGCCTCATTCGGAGCAATCCAAATGAGGCTTTTTTTATTAGTATACCGGTCAGCTTGTCCGGGGCATGTAATCTCTAGCCATTCAACTTGTGATCAAGTGTAATTTCGCAATCCAATACTTTAGAAACCGGGCAGCCTTCTTTGGCACCATTTGCTATTTCAGCAAATTCATCTTCTGATATTTCCGGGACTGTGGCATCCAGTTTTAAGTTGATTTTTGTGATTGCCCATCCTTCACCATCTTTATCCAACGACAGATTTGCATTAACATTAATTTCATCTGCAGTGTAACCGGCTTTACCAAGTTCTACACTGAGCGCCATTGCAAAACATCCTGCATGCGCCGTTGCAATCATCTCTTCGGGATTTGTGCCTTTTTTGCCATCCTCATTTTCGAACCGAAGTTTAACTGAGTAAGGCTGCTCATCAAAAGCGCCGCTTTGTGTGGTTAGTGTTCCTGAACCTTCCAGTCCTGATCCTTTCCAAACTGCTTTTCCTGTTCTTTTCATAGTCTCTTTGTTTTTGTGATTCGATGTTATCCGATTTCATTGATAGAAAAATAATACCGAAAATTTCGTTCAAAAATTCAATTAACCCTATTTGTGTGTTCCATTAGCCGAAAATTTTATTCTACTGTTAATCACTGTTTTTTCAGTCACTTTTGAGTCATACTATCAAACCTTATTCCGGTATACGGTTACTCAGAAGTAACTTTAAGCGCCATAACTCGTAGAGCAAGATAAATCTAAAATTATTTGGTGTTGAGTTATGGCAAAACAAAAATTAAAAAAACGACTTTGGATTACTTTAGGAGTGATCATCATTTTTGGAGGTGGATCATTCTACTACCTGAATGGACAATCCTCCGGTAACGAGATCAAAGAGGAGCCGCATGTTGTTGCGGAAATCGGCACGGTTGTAGAGAAAGCGCTGGCCGTAGGCACTATCGAGCCGGATAATGAAATTGAGGTGAAATCGAAGATCTCCGGTGTGGTAAGCCGAATCTATGCACAACCCGGTGATTTTGTTCGTGAGGGTGAACCGCTGATTGAAGTTCGGCCCGATCCAACTCCTCTGGAGCTTGCTGAAGCCAAACGAAATCTGGAGCGAACCGAAATTGAAAAAGAGAATCTTGCCAAAGAGCTGCAAAGAATGGAGACTCTCATGGCCAGGAATTTAGTCTCACAACAGGAGTACGACCGTATTGCTCAGCAGTTTGAAGATGTAAAAGTACGGGAGCAGATCAACAGAGAACGACTGGAGCTGCTGGAGAGCGGACGAATTATGATGGGTGAAACTCTGATCGAATCGGTAATCAGAGCACCGATCGATGGCTTTATTCTCGAAAAAATGGTAGACGTCGGTGAGCCGGTTGTCCCTCTCACATCCTATCAGGCCGGAACTGCTTTAATGAGTATTGCCGGAATGGATCAGCTACTCTTTAAGGGAACAGTGGATGAGATTGACGTGGGTAAAATGCAAGAAGGAATGACTGCCGAAATCAAGATCGGTGCGCTGCCCGGACAAATTGTGATGGGTGAGGTTGCACGCATCTCCCTGAAAGCAAGACAGCAGGATAACGCCACCGTATTTCCGGTCGAAATTCGAATTACCGATACACAGGGAGCTGTATTGAGAGCCGGGTATTCGGCCAATGCAGATATTATCATTGAACGGGTGGAAAACATTGTGACCATTCCGGAGAGAGTTGTGATTATGAGAGATGGAAAATCCTTTGTTGAAGTTCCGGGTAATCAACCGGGAAGCCGGATTGAAAAAGAGATTGAGCTTGGTCTGAGTGATGCTATTACTGTGGCAGTTCTGGATGGCATGGAAGAGGGTGAAAAAGTTCTGGAACGGCCAACAAAAACATTAACCGTAAGATAACCGGCTGATTTTTTTATAGGCCAAAACCTGTCAATACTAGCTCAAAAAAGCTCATGACCCTTATAAATCATATCACCGAACTTTTCCGGAATCTAAATCAGCAGCGGCTGAGGAGTTTCCTCACCATTTTCGGCATCATGTGGGGCACGGCTACACTGATTCTGCTGCTTGCATTCGGAATGGGATTTCGGGATCAAACCGTGCTGAACATGCGCGGCATGGGCGATCAGTTGGCTATTATGTTTCCCGGTCAAACTACGAAAGCGTTTGAGGGATACGGCATTGGCCGGCCAATCCGCTACCGTGAATCGGATGCCCGCCTGCTTCAGGATCAGATTGCAGATATTGACGTTGCCACTCCTGAGTACATGAGCGGGATTGAAATTAAAAACGGTGATAAGAGAAGAAATTCCCAGGTTGGCGGTGTTTACCCGGTTTATCAAGATTTGAGAAATGTATTTGAAGAACCCGGCGGGCGATGGCTCAATGAGAATGACATTGAAGAGCGGAGACGCGTCATTTTTCTGGGAAACCGACTGGCGGAAAACCTTTTTGGCGAGGAGGATCCGGTAGGTAAACAGGTGTTTGTACGCGACACGCCGTTTACGGTCATCGGTGTATTGCAGGATAAGATTCAGAATTCATCCTATTCACAGCGGGATATGGATAGATCTTTTATTCCTGCCACTACCTTTTCGGCGATGATGGGAACCGATCAGATCAACAATATTTTGTATGTGCCACGGGATCCGGCCCTGGCTAAACAGGTTCAGGACCAGGTGTATGAAGTGATGGCCAGAAAACACAGGTTTGATCCATCCGACAGGGATGCGCTGGGTATCTGGGACACCAACGAGTTCTGGGAATTTATTAACGTACTGTTTTTAGGAATCAACGGGTTTCTGGGACTCATTGGGTTTTTCACCCTTGCCGTAGGTGGTATTGGAGTAGCGAACATCATGTTTGTGGTAGTACAGGAGCGGATGAAAGAAATTGGCATCCGAAGATCAGTCGGGGCAAAACGGCATCATATCATGGGACAATTTTTTGTAGAGACCTTTATGATAATTGGAATGGGCGCGGCTGCGGGATACGGAATCGGATGGCTGCTGGTTGAAGCAACTCAGAACATCCCGATCAAAGAGTTTGTAGGGGCCCCTTACTTCTCCCCCGAAGTTGGCCTGATTGCCTTTGCGGTACTTGGATTTGTAGGATTTGCCGCAGGACTGCTGCCGGCCTGGCGCGCTTCCCGGCTCGATATTGTAGAATGCTTACGGAGATAAAACCATGTGGATAGCACTTTTTAGAGAATTTTTTAGCGACTTAGGAAAACAGAAACTTCGATCGTTTTTAACGATCCTTGCCATTGCATGGGGTACGCTTTCCGTAGTTCTTCTTTTGGCATTTGGGCGCGGTTTAGGCAACAGTATGACGGAAGGACTACTCGGGGCCGGAAATCAGGTAATTGTAATTTACGGTGGCCAGACCAGCATGAATTATGAAGGCCTTGGAGTAGGCCGCCCGATACGGTTCACGGAAGATGATGTCGATTTAATCAATCGGGTAGTGCCGGGAATTGCTTTTTCGAGCCCGCAATATGGCCGGTGGGGTGCTCGGCTACAGCACGGTGAGGAGATCACAAATACATTTATGGAAGGCGTAAATCCGGACTTTGAAATTATGCGGACCATGTATCCTGCTGCGGGCGGTAGGTTCATCAACGAGCGTGATGTGGATGAACAGCGCAGGGTTCTTTTTTTAGGAGATGAGATTGCCACACAACTTTTTAAGGACGAAGATCCGATTGGCAAACAGGTAAAGCTGGACAACATGCCGTTTACCGTTATCGGTGTAATGAAGCCTAAAATGCAGACATCTATGAACAACGGGCCGGATGCCAACCGGGCAATCATCCCGTACACCACGTTCAGGAATGTTTATGGAAACAGAAATGTCGGATCCATACTGATTCGCCCTGAAGATCCGTCACTACAAGAGCCGATCAAAACCGGAGTCGTTTCTCTGCTCTCATCGAAGTATAAATTTGATCCTGCTGATGAGCAGGCGATTCCGATGTGGGACTTCATCGAGCAGGAGGAGATGAATCAAAAAGTAGCAACAGGATTAGAGATATTTCTCTTTACGGTTGGTTTTTTTACGCTGATGATCGCCGGAGTTGGAGTTGCAAATATCATGTTTGTGGTGGTGAAAGAGCGAACTAAAGAGATTGGGATCAAGCTGGCTGTGGGTGCGCGAAAAATTCATATCATCATTCAGTTTATTTTTGAATCGCTCTTCATCTCCTTTCTGGGTGGGGGTATCGGTCTGGCAATTTCATCGGTCATTGTTTTTGGAGTGTTAGCCATGGATATGACCACAGGTGCCGGCGAATTCCTCGGTAAGCCGCAAATCTCTGAAATGGCTGTGATCATAACGGTTGGCGTGCTCGGAATCATAGGGCTTCTGGCAGGAATTTTCCCCGCATTGAAAGCTTCCAAAGTAGACCCGGTAGAATCGCTACGTTACGAGTAGTGTATATAACCTGGCTTCGATTGATAACTTCTTTTCGTTAAAGCAAAAAAATCCCTCCTTCTTAAGCAGGGGATTAAGGTGTGGTTAAAACTAGATTTTGAGTCTAATTCATATTCGAACTCAGGTTTTTACCTTTTTGATGTTAACATTGACTTAACATTTAAAAAACAATTTGGTTATATCTTCTTGTGCAAAAGAACACTGCCAAAAAGCCGTTAATTTTACCGTTATTTGATCTCTATGTACTCTACCTTTAAAACCATTGGAGTTTTTGCGCTATTTCTTTTTTTACCCGTCACGCTTTCAGCACAGTCTGCTGTGAACGATCTTGGATTTAGCGGACAGTTTTTCTTTTCATATGAGCGAACGTTTGAGAATATAGATGTAAACAATGAATTCCAGTTAAAGCGCGGTTACATCACATTTCGAAGAGATATTTCCGATCGGGTAAAAATTCGTTTTACACAGGATGTAACCGTTGATCAGGAAGGTGACGGAGAGGGTGATATTGAACTACGGCTTAAATACGCCCTGGTAAATATCGCGCTGAACGACTCCCGATTGATTAAAAATTCGAGTATCGAATTTGGGGTTGTTAATCGTCCCTGGATAGACTTTGAACAGGATATTAATGACTTTCGAAGTCAGCGCTCTATGTTTTTAGACTACTATAATATTCTGAGTTCAGCCGATTATGGAATTACGTATGCCGGTCAGCTTGGTGAGGATCTCCCTGAGTCTGCACAAGCGGGTATTCGGTCTGCTCCGGGCCGGTATGGCAGTTTCAGTATTGGGGTTTACAATGGAGGCGGCTATGCGGCACTTGAAAAGAATAACAACAAACTGATTGAGGGACGACTTTCAATCAGACCAGTGCCCGATTTACTTCCGGCTTTTCAAACTACTGTAGTGGGAGCCTTAGGTAAAGGAAATATCCCTGAAAGTCCTGATTTCAGCCTGGGTGCCCTTGCACTTTCATACGAAACCAACACATGGATCGGGATACTGCAGGGCTTTACCGGAATCGGTGATGGCGCCGGCAGTTTTGTAGATCAAAGTTTTGAACCGATCGGGCTGATCGGATGGAGCGCATTCAGCGAATTTAAACCGTTTGAACTACCGGTCAGTTTAACCCTTCGATATGATGAGCTGAATAACCGTGATCAATCTGAATGGCATACCAGGAAATTTGTAACAGGCCTGGCCTATGTATTCTCTAACCGGTCCAAAATTATCCTGGACTACGATAGAAGCTGGTACAATGAAATTGACGGCACGCGAGCCGTGGACACTATCGAGATCATCACAGAAGTACGGTTTTAAAATCTGTTTACATCTCAACGAGAATTCTCCCGAACCCACTCTAATAGTTGTAAATTAACAGAGCATTTTTTTACATCAGAATAGCTCAAAAAGGTCTATTTTTGAGAGGTTTATATCTCGAAATAACCTCTCAAAACAGATCCATGAAGTTAGTCAACATTCTCCTTATCGGTTTAATTATATCCATTGGCACGACCGATATTGTTGAGGGACAGCAATCTGCGGCATTTCACATCTCCGGCACTGTTCTTGAGGAAGATGAAAACAGTCGGGACACCATACCGCTTGAGGGAGTGAACATCCAGCTATTTTCGATGCCGGACAGTGTACGGGCCGGTGGTGCTGCCTCAAATCGGGAGGGAACATTTCGAATACAGAACCTCAATTCAGGAACCTACAAGCTTATTTCAAGCTACCTTGGCTTTCAGCGTGTAGAACTGGAGGTTGAAATCACAGACTCCTCCATTGAGGATCTCACTGTTATCATGAAACCCTCACTTCTGGAGCTTGAGGAGTTTCAAGTTCAGGCGCGGCGTCCACGTGTAGAAGTCCGTGGCGACACAACTGCATTTTACGCAGACGGCTATCAAACCAACCGGGATGCCAATATTCAGGATCTCGTTACCCGCATGCCCGGCTTTATAATAGTAGACGGTGTGATCCAGGCTCAGGGTGAAAATATTGTTAGTGTACTGGTTGATGGCGAGGAGTTTTTCGGGGATGATGCGGCTCTCGTTTTGCAAAACCTGCCTGCTGAAATTGTGGACCAGATCGAGGTTTTTGACCGGCAGAGTGAACAGGCCCGGTTTACCGGCTTTCGCGACGGCAACACAGACAGAACATTGAATATTGTCACAAAAGAGGGAATGAATCGCGGGCAGTTCGGGCGGCTGAATTCCGGCTACGGCTCACAGGAGCGCTATATGGCCGGTGGAAACTACAACTACTTCCGAGGCTCCGAACGTTTATCCGTTATCGGGATGACAAACAATGTAAATCAGCAGAACTTCTCCAGCGAGGATCTGCTTGGCATTTCAGAAGCAGGTGGCGGCAGGCGTGGAAGAGGTGGAGCAACTCGAAACTTCAGAGTTGGAAGTCAGAGCGGCATCAGTTCCGTTCACTCCACAGGAATCAACTACAACAACAACTGGAACGACCGAACCAAGCTGAACGCGAGCTACTTTTTTAACCTGACCGACAATACGCAAGACCTTCAACGCGAGCGTCTCTACCTGACCGGTTTTTCGGCAGATCAGCAATATGATGAAGATGTCAGAAGTACAAGTGATGACTACAATCACCGGTTCGACATGCGCCTTGAGCACGAATTTGATGAGAACCGCTCTTTTATCTTTTCACCCCGCTTCAGCTTTCAGAAAAATAGTTCAGAACGCCTTAGCGATGCATTTACACTGGGGCCAAACAATCAGCTGATTAACGAAATCAATCAAATTAACAGCAACAGCCAGACAGGCTACGATTTTTTCTCATTCATGCTCTATCGGCATCGATTTACCAAGGAGCGCCGTACCTTTTCAGCAAATGTGAGAACCCGTTTTAATGATCAATCCGGGGAGAGGTTTCAGCTTGATGATTCTCGATTTTATGATGGCGATGAAAACCGGGTAATTAATGATCAACAAACCCAGATATCCAATGGCGGCTATTCACTATCCGGAAATTTTTCATATACCGAGCCGGTCACAGAGAACACCCAGCTGATGCTTAGCTACCGACCGGGTTTTGACAGCAACGACTCCGTCCAGGATGTATTTCAGTTTGATGAGGCTACAAACAGCTATAGTTTTATCGATCCGGCTCTGACCAACCGTTACGATAACCGGCTTTTAACCAATGAACTTCGCAGCAGCTACCGGTTTGGAAACGACGATATCAACGCAAATGTAAGTGCCTCGTGGGAGCACACATCGCTGACCGGTAACCAGGAGTTTCCGGTTCAGACAGAGATCAATCAAACATGGCAAAACTTTTTACCGGGTGCATTTTTTCGCTACAACTTTGGCCGCAGGTCAAATCTCCGGCTCTCCTATAACGCAAACACTCGCACACCCTCAGTTCGTCAGCTTCAGGATGTGATCAACAATAACAATCCACTCCGGCTTACAACGGGGAATCCCGACCTGGAGCAGCAGCTGGATCATCGCGTTACACTCAGGCTTCGCTTTACCAATCCGGAAGAGGGGAAATCCTCGTCGGTTTACCTGTCGATGACACTGACCGACAACTATATCGGGAACCGAACCTTTGTTGCACAGGAGGACACTCAGCTGGATGACGGGGTTATTCTGAGACAGGGAGCACGGCTTATTTCTCCCGAAAATATCGGGAGTGCTTTGAGCCTCTCTTCGCGCTTTAGCCGGAGTATTCCGTTTGATCTCATCTCCAGCAATCTAAACCTAAACGCCGGTGTCAGCTATAATCAGCGTCCTTCATTTATTGATGAATCCAAAAATATCACGGATACGTACCGATTAAATTCCAGGGCACTGATCAGCAGCAACATCAGCGACCGGGTTGATTTCAGGGCATCCTACAGCGCTACGTATAACATTGTGGAGAACTCCATTCGGCCGGAGCTCAACAACAACTACTACACCGGGCAGGCCACCGGTTCATTCAACGTCATGCCTTTTGGCGGACTGGTATTGGAGAGCGATTTTAATTTCCGCCACAATTCAGGGCTCGGTGATGATTTCAATCAAACCTCAGCTTTCTGGAACGGATCGATCGGGTATAAGTTTCTGTCGGATGAGTCAGCTCAGTTCCGGGTAACCATGTTTGATATTCTTGCTCAAAACAACAATATCAACCGGAATATCCTGGAGGATTACATCGAGGATTACCGCTCCAATGTTCTCTCCCGCTACGTGATCTTCTCCTTCAGCTACCGGTTTCGGTCGTTTCCAAACCGGTGATGAGTGAAAGTGTATTGCGTACCTGCCGGCACGCTGAAGGTGAGGAAGGCACTCTTTTTGATCTACCCATGTTATGTCCCTAATGGGACAAAGGCAATCAATGATTAGCGGTCTTCACCAGTTGAAACCAGTTAACCGAGCCTATCCGTTTAAATTGACATCTGTTTCTAAAAATCAGGAATTTTCCGTTTTGTAATAACTTTTTATGAAAAGATGTCCCCTACCTATCCAGACTATAAACGTGTTTTCTAATCTTATGATGAAAACGATTCGATATTTCGAAAATGTCCCGTTAGGGACGTCACATGGGTAGAAGTACGATTGCCCTAATATCTGCAGCGTGCCGTAGGTACGAAACAAACACAATCACCTATTAACTTGAGTTCGATTATTGAAAATTGAATGTAAAAGTCCCCCTTATTAAAAGGGGATATAGAGGTGATTAAAATCTGAGTTTTAAATCACTTCCAAGTTCACAAATCTGAGTACGGTACATTGAACCACCCCTGCCCCCTCCTTACAAAGGAGGGGAGACTTAATTCCAAATTTCTTATCTCAAACTGACTTTACCAATTGTTCTTTAAGTCGGCTCACAAAAACCTTATCCATTTACAGGCACATAGTAAATCAGCGCCAATCAACTAAACAGCTCTGAACTTAAATACCGATCACCGCGGTCGCAGGTGATGCAGACGATGACTCCCTCGTCTAACTTATCTGCAATTTTGAGCGCGGCCGTTAACGCACCACCGCTGCTCATTCCGGCAAATATCCCCTCCTCTTTGGCCATACGCCGAGCCATTTCCGTAGCTTCCTCCTGACTCACATCCACCGTTTCATCTACACGTTCGGCTTCGAATATCTTTGGCAGATATTCGGGTGACCATCGTCGAATTCCCGGAATCGAAGATCCCTCCGTAGGCTGAGTGCCTACAATTCGTACATCCGGATTCTCAGATTTCAGATATCGAGATACTCCCATGATAGTTCCGGTGGTTCCCATAGCTGATACAAAGTGAGTAATTTCCCCCTTCGTATCGCGCCAGATTTCCGGACCGGTCGTCTTTTCATGCATCCGGTAATTGTCAGGATTGGCAAACTGGTTCAACTGAAAATATCCATGCTCTTCGGCCATCTCTTCGGCAAGCTGGCGGGAGTACTCAATGGTCTTTTCAGCCGGAGTGAGTATTACCTCAGCACCGTACGCCTTCATCGATTTTACCCGCTCCTCCGTGGCGCTTTCGGGCATCAGCAGTTTGATTTCCAATCCCTTCATCGCGGTAATCATCGCCAGGGCAATTCCTGTGTTTCCACTTGTAGCTTCCACCAGTGTATCGCCCGGCTTGATATCACCCCGCTCCAAAGCTCCGTTGATCATCCCCAGAGCCGCACGATCCTTAACGCTTCCGCCCGGATTTTGTCCCTCCAGTTTGCAATATATCTTCACATTCTTTTTTACGGGAATCTGCTCCAGTTCTATCAACGGCGTATTACCAATAAGCTCTTCGAGTTTCATTGCATGTACAAATTTTTGAGTTTTTCTTTGTCCTGACAGCATTTGTAAACGCTGACAGATCCGGTTGGTGCTGTCAGGTTTATTAAAATTCCGACCTGGCAGCGAACCGACAGCTGTCGGTTCCTGCAAGCGTCCAATTTTTTTCACACAACTGTATAATCAGATTGCGGTTGTAAGGTTCTATCCGGCCATGAATGACCGGCTCGTATGTTTAATACAAACCTAGACACCCCTCTTAATCTCCCCTTTCCAGGGGAGAATTTGTACAACGCTGAAAGATCCGGTCGGTGCTGCCAGGTTATCTTTATCACTTAAACGTAATCGTGTCTGTTTCCCCATCGGCGTTGGTCATCTTCGCCTGGTAGTAAATTTTTGAATCGGCCGGTACGCTTTTGGTCAGCCACACATTCCCGCCGATGATGCTATTCTCTCCAATCACGGTATCACCGCCCAATATGGTTGCTCCGGCATAGATCACAACATTGTCCTTGATGGTTGGATGACGTTTCTTCTTCGCATCCTCTTTTTTAACACTCAAACCGCCCAGGGTTACTCCCTGGTAGACTTTCACCCTGGATCCAATCACAGTGGTTTCGCCTATCACTATACCCGTTCCGTGGTCAATACAGAAATAATCTCCAATTTGGGCGCCGGGATGAATATCAATTCCTGTCTGCCGATGGGCATGCTCCGAGATAATGCGTGGAATCAGATTTACTCCAAGGTTTAACAAAAGATGAGCGATTCTATGTGCTGCAATAGCATAAAACCCCGGATAGGTCCTGATTACCTCCCCCCGGGTTTGAGCAGCGGGATCACCCATATAGATTGCATCAATGTCGAGCAGTAATTTTTCCCGTACTTCAGGCAATGCGTCAAAAACTTCATTCTCCAGACCTTTCACACCACTTTTCACACACTCTTTATTATGATCAAAAATCAGTCTGAGTTTTCCCCTCAATTCATCCAATCTCTTTTCAATAACGTCCCGGTCAGAAAATCGATCTGTTGCAAATTCGGGAAAAAGCACACCGAGGAGATCATCAAAAAAACGAATGACCATCTCGGGCGGCGGGCATTTGGATGCCTCTTTATGAGATTTTAACAGCTTTTCTATAAAATTTTGGTCCATAATCCTGTAATTATCTATAAATCAGTCTCAACTTAACAATTTCGCAAACAAACTAATTGCAGATCCCTTTTGGGTTTTTAACTTGAAAAATTATCCTAACATGCTTCATACAGTTCATAATTCAATTTTTTTTATGTAGAATCTAGAATCAAGTTCTCGAAATCTTAAAACAACTCCAGCTCATGAAATCAAATAACTTTTATTGCAAAAGCTTCTTGCCAATTTTTATTGGTTTGTTATTGTTCGTTCCAACATCTGATAGTTTTGCCCAATTCTCATGGAATACCTCCACTGAAAAGGAAGAACGGCCTCTTTTTACTGAACATTTTTCACCTGAAGAATTTGCTGATCGAAGAAGCAAGGTCTACGATGCCATCGGTAATCGCGCATTTGCCATTATTCAGGGAGCCCCTATGCCGATGGGATTTCAGTTTTTCCGCCAGAACAATGAGTTCTACTATCTGTCGGGTATTAAATCACCATACGCCTATTTAATTCTGGATGGGAGTACAAAAAAAGCAACAGTCTACCTGCAAGATCGCAATGAGAGAAGAGAGTATGGTGAAGGTAAAGTACTCTCTTACCAGGATGCCGATCTTGTTAAAGAACTATCCGGAATTGACGAAGTAAAGCATATAAGTGATTTGAGAGTTGATATTGCGCGTTACGATCGCAATACAACCTACAATGATGTATATACACATTTAAGCCCCTATGAAAATTTGGGTGTTACACGTTCTATCGCAAACCGGACGTTAACAGACCGGGAAAGTGACCCATTTGATGAGCGGCCCGGCCGGCATATTGAGTTTATAAACCACCTTGAAGGATTAACCGGAAACCTGGAGATGAAGAACCTCGATCCAATTACGGATGAGCTTAGAAAAATTAAAAGTCCGGCAGAGATCGAACTGATTACCAAATCAACCATGCTTCAGGGGCAAGCCATTATGGAGTCAATTCGATCCACAAAGCCAGGTATTAAAGCTTATGAGATGGAGGCGATTGCCCGGTACATCTACTGGAAAAACGGTGTGGAAGGTGAGGGGTATTACGCCCTGACCCACATTGGCCCCGATGCCTATATGAATCACTACCACGGCAGTGAGCGCCCGGGACGGGACGGCGATATGATCCTGATGGATTACGGTCCGGTTTATAACTACTACACAAGCGACATGGCTCGCATGTGGCCGGTTAACGGAACCTTCAACCCTGTACAGCGAGAGCTCTACGGCTTCTACCTGGAGTGGTATGAAACGATATTAAACAACATTCAAATTGGTTTGACTCCTCAGCAGATCATGCAAAATGCACTGGCTGAATTCGATCCCGTGTTTGCTGAAATGGAGTTCTCAAAGGATATATACAGAAGTGCTGCTGAAGATTTCATCGATTCTTACAGAGACCGCGCACAAAATCCACGCATGGGCCTTGGGCATGGAGTCGGGCTAGCCGTACACGATGTGGGCGACTACTCAACACCGGTTGAACCGGGAATGGTGTTTGTGATTGAACCTCAATTCCGCGTTCCCGAAGAGAACATTTATGTGCGCCTGGAAGATATGATTGTGATCACCGAAGATGGTGTGGATGTGATTACTGATATTTTCCCACGTGATATCGATGGCATTGAAGCTTTGATGCGCGAAGAGGGAATGCTGCAGAAGGTTGATTTTAAAATGGACTGATAAGTTTTAACCAAGCAGTCAACTCCTGTCGGACCTGACTGATGACAGTCGGGTCTGATAGTGTTTGGGAGTCTGGACCAGGCACCAAAGTCCCCTTTTGATATCATGCTTAACAAAATCTTTTAATGGTTTTATTAATAAAAAATCGCTCAAGGTTCGTAAAGTGCAGTAATCGATTTTCTGTTTAGCCAATGTTTGTATTCAATTTAAGCTGGTCTTGATGTATTAAATTCATTCCGATTATCCATTTTCCTCTTATATTCAGATAGAGAGTTAAATAAACAGGAGTAAATATGACATCAATTCTGAATGAGATCATAGAAGAACGGTTTAAAAAGTGGGAGCACGATAACCTTGAAAAAAAACCTCGCACTCCAAAAGGAAAACTATTCCCGGTAATAACAGTTTCTCGTGAGTTTGGAGCACTGGGTGCAGCCCTTGCAAAGCACATGTCTGAAAAGCTTGGGTTCAGCATATGGGATAAAGAAATATTACAGGTTGTTGCTGAGAAGCTTGGAAGCGATAAAAAGTATCTCGAATCTCTTGACGAGAACCGCAGAAAAACCATTGAGGATATGGTTGTAGGTTTTCTGAATAAGTCAACCACGAATACCGGTTACATCAGAACACTGAACGAGGTTGTAAGTGCTTTGGAAGATCATGGTAATTCCGTAATCGTAGGGCGAGGCGCCAACTATATTTGCACTCATCCCAATTCCTTTCATCTGCGCCTGGTTTCTCCCATGAAAGTTCGTAAAGGACATATCGCAGCAAAAGAGGGCATTTCAAAATCTGAAGCACAGGCTATCATCAATAAAATGGACGAGGAGCGATCAGCATTTGTTCAGCACCATTTCAAAAAAGATGTTTCAAATAGCTCCGATTATGACATTGTGCTAAATTCCAGCGTATTTACGCTCGATGAGATGATGGAAATTGTGATGCTTGCTTATGAGAAAAAGACTGGATTGAAGTTACCTTTTCATAATTAGATAGCGTGAGTTAGGTCTATTATACTGGCAGCAGCAGTCAGGTAATAGAGGCTTTGGCAATATATTGTTATTGCGATTCACACTGTGCAGGATTCTCTTATCTATTCACCGGAATTAAGAGCAGCGCATTGGCCACGCCGCGTTCACCGGAGTGGTCAAATTGCCCATTATCACTGGGGAAACTGACGACTCCGTAATCTTGAAGCCACATAGCCGTCGAACCGCCTCCATCCAGGTTGAGTGCAGATCGTGCCCCGAGCGATTCCATCAGCTCTGCCAGCTCCGGTATTGACATTCCGTGCGCTTCGCTCGATCGTCCATCGACGGTAACCAGCAGCAGGTGGTTATTCTCTGTAACTCCCACTGCAGTTCTCGGATGACGATTCTGATTGAAGGGATCGTTGTTAAACGAACGGGTATCGCCGTCTAGAATCAATAGGGGTCCGGAGCTCAGCAGGGTTTGATCATCGGCCGCAAGCCAGCCCTCTTCCGGTCGTTCGATGATGTAGGCTGATCCGTTTTCTGTAATTCCAATACCTCCGTTTTCAGAGTAGAGTCGCCGGTTTACCGCTCCCTGTGCCAG
>SL_7KL_010_BRINEDRAFT_10000082_pt1 | contig 39280 bp, 38 predicted proteins | sample SodLak_010_BRINE_FD_10663 | JGI IMG/M metagenome (IMG submission 10663)
TGTGGCGGGGGCTGCCGGTGGACGCCGACATCGCCGTGAAGGCGTGGCTGGTACCCCGGGCGGAGCTCCCCCGGGCGCGCGCCGCCCAGGACGCCTGGTTGCAGTGGTGGTGGCGGCGTATCGATGCCTGGCTCGTCGACCACTTCGGCACCGAGGTGGTGCCCGACGCGGTCGCGGAGGAGCTCGCCGCAACCGACGTCGAGCCGGCCCCCGAGTGAGCTGGTGCACCCGGCTCGCTGTGGGTGCGGCCTGACGGGCGCGCGCGGCGTGGCGGTCCCCGCCCGGCTGCCGTAGTCTGGCGCCTACGACATCGGTCGTAGTGACGTGTCTGGCACCGGCCGGCACGCACCGAACCTCCAGGAGTTGGACCATGCGACGGAGCTTCCGCGCGCTCGCCCTCACCGCTGCCCTCGCCCTCACCCTCGCCGCCTGCGGCGATGACGAGGCCGTCGAGGAGACCACCGACGACCCGGTCGAGGAGACCACCGACGACGCCGAAGAGGCCGACGAGGAAGCCGCTGACGACGCCGCGGCTGCCGACCTCGACCTCGTCGCCGCGGACACCCTGACGGTGTGCTCCAACGTGCCCTTCGAGCCCTTCCAGGTCGAGGACCCCGACGCCCCCTCGGGCTACAGCGGCTTCGACATCGACCTGATGCAGGAGATCGCCGACCGCAACGACCTCGAGCTGGTCGTGGTCAACACCGGCTTCGAGGGGCTGACCTCGGGCGCGGAGATGGCCGCCGGCACCTGCGATGTGGCCGCGTCGGCCATCACCATCACCGAGGAGCGTGCCGCCAACGTCGACTTCAGCGACCCCTACTACTCCGCGATCCAGTCGCTGCTGGTGCCCGCCGACTCCGACCTGGCCTCCATCGATGACCTCGTGGAGGGCGTGACCATCGGCGTGCAGTCCGGCACCACCGGCGCCGCCTACGCCGAGGAGAACGTCCCCGGGGCGGAGATCGTCTCCTTCGAGGGCGCCGGCGAGCTGTTCACCGCGCTGCAGGCAGGCCAGATCGAGGCGATCCTGCAGGACGAGCCGGTCAACGCCACCCGGGCCGACGCCGACGACAGCGTCGAGGTGGTGGAGACCTACGACACCGGCGAGGACTACGGGTTCGCGCTGGTCCAGGGCCGCGATGACGCCCTGCTCGAGCTCATCAACAGCACCCTGGAGCAGCTGCGCGCTGACAGCTTCTACGACGAGCTGTTCGACAGCTACTTCGCCCAGGACGCCTGATCCGACCACCGGCCGGTCGCGTCACCGCACGCGGCCGGTCGGGCCAACCACCGACCCCGGGCCGAAGGGGAGCACGCCATAGCGCAGGCTCCCTTCGGCCCGGGGTCGTCTAGCGTGCAGCCTGCCCGTCGCCCCCGAGGGGAGCAGCGCCGATGACCGCGACCACCGCCAACCCGTCGGCCCGGCGGCTGAGCAAGCGGCAGCAGCAGCGCATCATCAGAGGCGGGCTGTACGTGCTGTTCGTGGCAGCGGTGGCGGGCCTGCTCGCCGTCGCCGACTGGGAGACCATCCAGCGCAACTTCTTCAACACCGAGCTCGCGCGGGAGATGTTCCCCGACGTGCTCACCATCGCCGCCCGTAACACCCTGCTCTACACCTTCCTCGCCTTCAGCTTCGGGCTGGTCTTCGGGCTGCTGCTCGCGCTGATGCGGCTGTCCTCGGTCGCCCCGTACCGCTGGCTGGCGACGGTCTACATCGAGATCTTCCGGGGCCTGCCGGCGCTGCTGACCATCTTCCTGGTGGGCATCGGTATCCCCATCGCCTTCGGGACCCGGTGGCCGACGCTGGTCACGATCACCCTCGGGCTCGGCATCGTGGCGGCGGCCTACATGGCGGAGACGATCCGCGCCGGTATCGAGGGCGTGCCCAAGGGCCAGATGGAGGCCGCGCGCTCGCTGGGGATGTCCTACACCCGGGCGATGATCTCCATCATCATCCCCCAGGGGTTCCGCATCATCATCCCACCCCTGACCAACGAGCTGGTCCTGCTGATCAAGGACACCTCGCTGCTGTTCGTCATCGGCACCACCCCCGCCACCAAGGAGCTCACCAAGTTCGGGCGTGACCTGCTCAACCTCAACGCCAACGCCACACCGCTGATCATCGTGGGCGCCGTCTACCTGATGATCACCATCCCCCTGACCCAGCTGGTGCGTGTCCTCGAGCGGCGCAACGCGCGGTCCCGCTGACCCGGTCCACCACCTACCACCTCGATGCTGTCAGAGGACAGGAGCCCGCGATGACCGCGTCAGAGACCGTCTCGAGCGCCACCGGCGGCACGCCCGCGGCGATCGAGGTGCGCGAGCTGCACAAGTCCTTCGGCGACCTCGAGGTCCTCAAGGGCATCGACTTCCGGGTGGCCCGCGGCGAGGTGGTCTGCGTCATCGGCCCCTCGGGCTCCGGCAAGTCCACCCTGCTCAGGTGCGTGAACCGGCTGGAGGAGCCGACCTCCGGACAGATCCTGATCGAGGGTGCGGACATCACCGACATCGACGCCGACGTGGACCACCTGCGCAGCCGCATCGGCATGGTGTTCCAGTCCTTCAACCTCTTCCCCCACCTGTCGGTGCTGCGCAACCTCACCATCGCGCAGCGGCGCGTGCGCGGACGGTCCAAGGCCGAGGCCCGCCGCGTCGCCAGCGAGAACCTCGACCGTGTGGGCCTGTCCGACAAGATCGACGCCTACCCCTCCCACCTGTCCGGTGGCCAGCAGCAGCGGGTAGCCATCGCCCGCGCGCTGTCGATGGACCCGGACATGATGCTGTTCGACGAGCCGACCTCCGCCCTGGACCCGGAACTGGTCGGTGAGGTGCTGGCGGTGATGCGCGACCTCGCTCAGGAGGGGATGACCATGATGGTGGTCACCCACGAGATGGGGTTCGCCAAGGAGGTCGGGGACCGCGTGGTGTTCATGGACGACGGGGTGGTCGTCGAGGAGGGCGATCCCGTGCAGGTGCTCACCGACCCACGCCACGAGCGCACCCAGCGGTTCCTGAAGATGGTGCACTGACCCGGCGGCGCGCCGCCCGGTAGGTGATGGGCCGGCCCCCGCGAGGCACCGGTCACTAGCGTGCCGGGCCGACGCGGACGAAGGAACCCTGTGATGGTTTCGAGGTGCGGCGCGCGCCGCAGCGCACCCGGCAACCTGCTGATCGGGGTGCTCTGCCTTCTGACCGTGCTCGCCGTCCTGGCCCCGCCAGCGGGCATGGCCAGCGCGGACACGCCGGACACCGAGCGCCCCTTCCGCGACGGCACGTGGGCCGGCACCCTGGCCGCCACCGGGGTGGGGCCGGTCGGTGGCGACGCGTCCGCACTGGAACTCGGTGGCGCGGTGGACACGACGTGGCAGATCAGCATCGGCGGGTCGACCGACACCAGCCAGGATCCGATCCAGCTCGGCCCCTTCGAGGTGGAGGTGTTCCACCTCGACTGCAACTCCCTGGTGGGGCTGTGGGAGCAGGCCTTCGCCGCCGAGGTGACGGACGCAGGCGGGTGGGAGGCGACCCTGTCCGGCAGCTTCCAGGCCTCCCACCTCGGTGACGACCCGGCCGCCGGGCTGGTCGACCTGGTCGACAGCGTCACCGAGGAGGCCCACGCGCTGCTTGAGGACCTGACCGCAGCCGCCGCCGCGGGTGAAACCCTCACCATCGACGACCCCCTGCGACAGCGCTTCCGCGGGCTGATCACCACCGCCAACACCGTCGAGGTCCTCATCGCGGAGCAGGGGGCGGGTGCCGAGTGCCTGTTCCCGGCCACCGCCGGGACCTTCGGGCTGATGATCACCTCGACGGTGCAGGCGGCGGCGAAGGTGCTGCTCACCGAGGGGGCGCTGGACGCCGCGGGCCTCGAGTTCCTCGCCGAGCAGCTGGTCGCCGTCGGCGGCGCCGGGTTGCCGGCGCTACCGAACCCGCGGGTGGCCGAACTGGAGGAGCTCCTCGCCGCACGGGTGTCCGAGCTGCTGACCGAGGCGGCCATCACGGACCCGGCGATCGCCGACGCCGCCGACTGCACCCCCGGCCTGCCGTGTCTGCCGGTCGAACCCGAGGTGCTCTCCGCGCTGCGGGCCGCCGAGGTGCTGCATCTGGCGGTGACGATCGACGGTCAGCGCTACGAGTGGGGGGCGGTCCACACCTGGCTGATCCTCGCACAGCTCCCGGAGGTCCCATGAGCCGCAGCCGCTTCCCGCCGGGCCGGATCGCCCATCCCGCGGTGCTGTGTACCGTCGCGCTCGTGCTGGTCCTGGTCGGGTGCAGCGCGGGTGATGTCGACGGCGAGACGACCGAGGAGGCCGCGACCGCCGAGGGCCAGGAGACCGTCGCGGGGACCGACGAGCCGGACCCTGAGGCGGAACCTGCGGCGGAACCTGCCGACGACGAGCCGCAGGAGATCGACGAGGTCGAGGACCGGGCGCCACGACTGCCGCTGCCCGACGTGGACGAGGTGGTGCTGCGCACCCCCGCGACGGACGTGGGCTCCCACCCGACCCTGGCGTGGGAGTCGGTGCCCGACGCCGACCGCTACCAGGTGACCGTGCTCGATGAGGACGGCCGGACCGTGTGGGCCTGGAGCACCGACGACACCGAGGTGATCCTCGGCGGCTACGAGGAATCGCCGCCAGAGCACGTCCGCGGGCCGCAGCTGTACGCACCGATGCACTGGTACGTGCTGGCCCGCGACGGCGACGACCGGGTCATCGCCCAGAGCGGACTGCGGCCGATCGCGCCCTGATCCGCGTCGGGGTGGGCTGGTACTCCCGTGCCGTCAGCCGTCGGAGAGCTCCGGCGGGAACCCGCCCGTGGCGATGGGGCCCCAGTCGTCGATGGTGACACGCACCAGCACTTTGCCCTGATCGCGCATGGCCTGGCGGTACTCGTCCCAGTCAGGGTGTTCACCGGCGATCACCCGGAAGTACTCGACCAGGGGTTCGACCGCCTCCGGGAGGTCCAGCACCTCGGCGGTGCCGTACACCTGCACCCACGCGCCGCCGAAGTCGTCCGACAGCACGCACGCAGCCACCTGCGGATCCCGACGCAGGTTGCGCACCTTGGCCCGTTGGGGGTAGGTGGCCACGACCAGCCGGCCCTGCTGGTCCAACCCGGCGGTGACGGGCGAGAGCTGGGGTCGGCCATCGCTGCGGTTGGTGACCAGGATCACGTTGTGACGGGGCCGGATGAATGCCTCGAGTTCCTCACGAACGACGCGGTCGGCGCGGGCGATCGTGCGGGCCATGGTTGGTCCTCGGTCGGTGAGCGGGCATCGGTGGACGGGCGTGAGGGCACCGTAGGCCGGCAGCCTAGGAGCGCACTCGTGCGATGCGGTGAGGGAACGCTCGGCTGCACGGCGTCGTCCCACCGTGTACGACAGCCCGTCGCGCGGACGTGATGGGCTGCGTACGGTGTTCCTTCCCTTCGCGACGAGGTCAAGATGTCACGACGCCACGCCGCCCGCCTACCTCTCCTGCTCGTGCTGCTGCTGGCGCTCGCCGCCTGCGGACCGGACGGGGAGGAGGCAGCCGACGCCCAGGCCCAGGAACGCATCGAACAGCTTGAGGACGAACTCGAGCGGTCCCGCGACCGGGTGGAGACGCTCGAGCAGGAGAACCTGGCGCTGGACGAGGAGCTCGCGGCGCTCGAGGGTGCGGATCCCGAGGGCGATCCCGACGGGGCCGATCCTGCAGAGGAACCACCCGCCTCCACGGATCCGTTCGAGGACGTGGCCGATATCAGGACGGCCGAGGGCCTCATCGACCAGCTCCGTGTCCACCTCCGGGATCCCGAGCTGGAGGCGGAGATGCCGGAGGGCTGGGAGCCGGGCATGACGGACTGGACGCCCTTCGAGGCGCCCGACGGGGTCGCAGGGACCTACGACACACCCGGTGAGGTGATGGCGGCCCTCGCCGCCGAGGTGGATGTGGCCCTGCTCGGCCAGGACCAGTGGGAGACCACGATCCGGGTGCTGCTGGACGAGGACGATCCCGACCTCGCCTACGGCGCCGTCCTCGGCTGGGGGTTCAAGGACGACTCGGTGGTCGGTCGGGACATCAGGATGACCCTGACCCGGACCGACGATGACCGGTGGGAGCCCGGCGGCGCGGAACAGCGCCAGCACTGCATGCGTGGCGTGACCGACGACGGCACCGCGTGCACCTGATGCGGGGTCCCGCGGCGGGCGGCCGCACGGCCCTATCGGTCCGGGGCGATCGCGCGACGGTGACCTCCGTCTCTACCGCAGTGCCCCGCCCAGCAGCACGCTGGTAGCGGTGGGCCGGCTCGGGCGCGAGAAGGGTCCCGCGCGAGGGAGCAGCGCCGGACAGCTGTCGGGCACGAGCCTCATCCCACACCAGGGAGGAGGCGCATATGAGAACGTCTGCCACCCCGGTCCAGGAGCTTCGGGACACGATCCTGTCCTTCATCGCGGCGATGAACGCCCAGGACGCGGAACGGGTCCTCGAGCACCTGACCGATGCTGCGGTGTGGCGGCAGCCCGACGGCGTCGTCGCGGAGGGCAAGGAAGCCATCCGTGACGTGCTGCAGGAGCTGTGGCTGAGCACCGATGACATGCACATCCCGGTCGACGACATCGATCTGCTGGTCAGCCCGGACGGCCGCACCGCCGCGACGTTCTGGCGCGCGACCATGACCATGACCGGTTACCACATGGGCTTCGCACCCACCGGCAGGCGGGCGGCCTTCCGCGGCGTCTGCCTCTACCGGATGGCTGGCCCCCGGATCGCCGAGCACACGCTCATCTACGACCAGCTCGACGTCTCACAGCAGCTCGGTCTGCTGCCGACCCCGGCGTCGCGGTCGTACCGGCTCATGGCCGCCGGCCAGCGGATGGCCCGCCGGCTGCGGCGCGACTGAGCCGCACGGACAACCGACCGGCAAGAGACGTGCCCGCGACGCGGGGGGTCGTCGCGGGCACGCGGGCCGAACTGCTCCGGGTGGTGGGCCTAGTGCAGGACCATCCCTCCATCGATCATGAGCAGCTGACCGGTCATGTAGTCGCTGTCGGAGCTTGCCAGGAAGGACGCCGTGCCCACGATGTCCTCGGGGAAGGAGTAGCGCTTCATCAGGATCATGTTCTCGGCGATGCTGTCCATCGACTCACCGGGGTTGGAGAACTTGCCGATCTCCACCAGGTCACGGTCGAGCTGCTCCCACATCTCCGTCCGGACCACACCCGGGGCGTAGCCGTTGACGGTGATGTTGTGCTCGATCAGGGCCTTGGCGCTGCCCTTGATCAGCCCGAGCACCGCGTGCTGGCTCATCGAGTAGACGATGACATCGTCGAAGGCGTCCCGAGACAGGATCGAGCCGACGTTTATGATCTTGTAGGGCTGGTCCTGCTTGCCCTGGGAAACCATCTGCGCAACGGCTGCCTGCATGACGTTGAGCTTGCCCCAGGCGTTCACGTCGGTGATCCGCTCGTAGTTCTCCCGCGTGATATCGGGGAAGAACAGCGGCTTGTTGATACCGGCGTTGTTCAGCAGCACGTTGATGCTGCCGAAGGCCTCGACGGTGTGGGCCACCGCATCCCGGGCGTCCTGCTGGTCGGTGACGTTCAGCCTGACGTGGGTCGCCTCGCCTCCTTCCTCGCGGATCTCCTTCGCGACCTGCGCCACGCCTTCGACGTTGATGTCCCCGAGGCAGACCTTCGCCCCCTGGGCGGCGTAGTTCCGGGCCACGGCAGCACCCATGCCCTGGGCCGCCCCGGTGATCAGGACGTGTTTTCCGCTCAGCCGTGTCGTGTCCATCGTGTACCTCTCCTCCGGCAGCGCGCGCTGCCACGCATCGGGACTACTCCCGCCACGACCGCCGCCCGGGATCCGTGCGATCCACCACCGCGCCGGCTCCCGGGCTGCAGGTGTCCGTCGATCACCACTCGGGGGCGACGCTCGGGTCCTCAGCGTTCTCAGCCGTCACCTTCACGTCCGGCATGAACCTGACGATGCGCTCCTGCGGATCCTGGGTCAACACCTCGTGGATCAGCGTGACGGCGTTCTCGCCGTCCCAGGAGGAGGACTGGAACACGGTGCCGTCGAGGTCCCCGTCGATCACCAGCGGGTTGCCGAGGAAGGTGTTGCCGATGGAGGTGATGATCAGGTCGGTCGGGTCGATGTCCCGCGCACGCAGGGCGTCGATGGCACCGGCGACCATGGTGTCGTCGGCGGCGTAGACGCCCTGGATGTTCTCCGCGCCCACCGCGGTGATCATCTCCGAGGCAGCGATCTGCGACTCGTCGGCGTTCCAGTTGCCGGGCTGACGGGCGAGGATCTCCACGTTCGGGCACTGCTCGTTGATGGTGTCCTCGAAGCCGGCCTCACGGTTGATCGCGGTCGAGTTCCCGGTCAGGCCGTTGATCATGATGATGCCGATATCGGCACCGTCGACCAGCTCGCACATCATCTCCGCGGACGCCGCTCCCTGCCCGTAGGTGTCGGGGCCGGAGTAGCCGCGGGTGAGGTCCTCGTCCTCGGGGTTGACGTCGGAGTTGGTGACGGTCACGGGGATACCGGCGTCGCTGGCGGCCTGGAGGCAGGGGCGCACGGTGTCACCCACAGCCGGCCACAGGATGATCCCGTCTGGCTGTGCGGCGACGGCGACCTCGCAGTCGCTGGCCTGGGTGTCGGCGTCGTACTGGGAGTTCGTGATCGTCAACGAGATCCCGAGCTCCTCGGCAGCCGCCTCCATCGGTGGCAGGTAGGTGGTGCCGTAGGGCTGGTCGTTGCCCTGGGGCAGCAGGGCGTAGACCTCGAACTCCGCATCGGCGGGGTCCGCACCGGCCTCAGCAGCACCGTCGTCATCGGTGTCCTCGGCGGCATCGGTGTCCTCTGCGGCGTCGGTCGCCTCACCGGCGTCCGCGGTGCCTGCGTCGTCGTCGGTGTCGCCGCACGCTGCGAGGAGCAGGGCCCCTGCGGCGAACAGGCCGACCACCTTGGTCAGGTGTCGCTTGCGCATCTCGTTGTCTCCCTTGTCGGATGTACCTGCCGTGCCCGCCGCATGTGTCGGTGGGCGGAACGTTGCACTCACCCCGTGTCCTGACGTACAGCCCGTCCCTGCACCAGGGACCGGGCCGTCACCGCTGCAGCCCGCAGGCTGGCGGGATCGGTGATGACCGCCAGGAGCAGCACCCCACCGATCACGATGTTCTGCACGTCCACCTGCACCCCCGAGAGGGTCAGCGCCACCTGGAGCATCCCCAGGGCGGACGCCCCGATCAGGGTCCCGAAGACCGAACCGCGGCCGCCGTTCAGCAGCACGCCGCCGATGATCGCGGCGGCGAAGCTCGCCAGCAGCACCGTGGACCCTGCGGTCGGGTCGGCGGCGGTGCGCTCCAAGGTGTTGATCACCCCGGCCATCGCGGAGATGAAGCCGGAGATCATGAAGCCGGTGAACACCCGCCGTGTGACGGGGATCCCGGCGTCACGCGCGGCCTGACGGTTGCCACCGACCGCGTAGAACTCCCGGCCCACACGGATGTGGGACAGGAAGACGTAGAGGGCCACGAAGGCCACGATGAAGATCAGCATCCGCGGCGTGAGCGGACCGATGACCGGCTGACCGAAGGCGATGCCGGCGTCCACGTCGGCGATGCGCACGGGCTGTTCACCGGAGAGCACGAAAGCCGCACCGCGCAGGAAGAACAGCATGCCCAGGGTGGCGATGAAGGAGTTGATGCCGACCACCACCACGAAGAAGGCGTTGATCGCACCGACGAGCAGGCCGGTGGCCAACGCCGCCAGCACGCCGAGCAGGAGGTTGTCGAAGCTGGCCATGATGACCCCGGAGACCGCCAGGGTGCTGGCCACAGCCAGGTCGAGCTCACCCATCAGGATGACCGCGGTGAGGCCGAGGGCGACCAGTCCGACCAGGGCGATCCGGCCCAGGGTCACCTCGTAGGAGGTCCACACCAGGGGCTCGAAGAGCAGGGTGAAGACCCACACCACCATCAGCAGGGCGACGGCGCGGCCCTCGGTCCGCCGGGAGAGGATGACCCGGACACGCTCAACCGGGCTGCCGCCAGCCGCGGGGCTGGTCTCCTCGTTCGCGGGCGGCTGGGGCTCGAGCTCGGTCCTGGTCATGACGCCCTCGTCTTCCTGGCCAGTGCGTCCACAGTGACCGCCAGCACGATGAGCAGGCCGATCGCCATCTGCTGGAACCCGAACCCCAACCCGGTGAGCACCATGATGTTGGTGAGCACGCTCACGAAGATCACACCGAGGAGGGTGCGCATCACGCTGCCCCGGCCACCGAACACCGACGTTCCGCCCACGATGATGGCCGCCAGGGCGCGGAAGTCGTAGCCGTCCGACATCGCGGACACCGCGGTGTTGGAGAAGGCGGCCAGCACGAAGCCACCGAGCATCGCCCCGAGCGCGGACATCGTGAAGGCCCCGATCACCACCAACGGGGTGTTCACCCCGGCGAGGCGGGTCGCCTCACGGTTCGAGCCGTAGGCACGCACCATGAACCCGAAGTTGGTCCGGGTGAGCACCAGCGACAGCACGATCGTCACCACGACGAACAGGATCATCGACAGTGGCAGCGGCCCGATGCGGGTGGTGCCGAAGGTGCGGATCGGGCCGTCGCTGTCACCGAAGTAGATGCTGCCACCGGTCAACCACCGCAGCAGCCCGAGGCCGATGAAGGTGGTGGACAGGGTCACGATGACGGCGTTGGCCTTGAACACCCCGACAGCGATGCCGTTGACGATGCCGTAGGCCAGGGCGATCAGCAACGCGAACGCGATCGCCGGCAGCAGCCCGACGGCGTTGGTGACGGCGATCAGCACCACCGCGGCGGTCGCCACCTGCGCGACGACGGAGAGGTCGAGGTAGTTGCCGCTGATGACCACGAAGGTCATGCCAGCGGCCACGATGCCGATGGGCGCCGCCCGGTTGAACACATCGGTGAGGTTGGGGAGGCTGGCGAAGCCGTCGATGAACACCACCGCGAACAGCACGAGCGCCGCGGTGAAGATGAAGATGCCCTGCGAGGCCATCCACTCGGAGAGCTTGAAGGCCGTGACCTCCAACTCCTCCTCGATCCTGGCAGCCGGGGGCCGGGCCGAGGTCGCTGCTGCGGTCTCCGGACTCATGCGGCATCGACCTCCCGCTGGCCGGCGGCCAACGCCATCACCTCGGTCTCCTCGGTGCCCACCCCCGGCAGCACCCCGACGATCCGTCCGTCGCGGACGACGTGGATCGTGTCGGACAGCTCCAGCAGCTCGGGCAGGTCGGAGCTGACGACCAGCACCGCGGCACCGTCGTTCGCGAGCTCGCGGATGAGGCGGTGGATCTCCGCCTTCGCCCCGACGTCCACGCCCCGGGTCGGTTCGTCGAGGACGATCACGTCCGGTCGTCGACCGAGCCACTTGGCGATCACCACCTTCTGCTGGTTCCCACCGCTGAACTGCCCAGCCTCACGCTTGATCTCCGGGGGCCGCAGGTTCACCGTCTCGGCCAACGACCGGGCGAACTCCGCGATGCGGCGGCGCTGGAGGATGAAGGTCCTCGACAGCTTGGAGCGGTTGGGCAGCGCGATGTTGTCGGAGACCGACATCGTCAGGGCGAGGCCGTCGCTGCGGCGTTCCTCGGGGATGTAGGCGATACCGGCGTTGACCGCGGCGCGGTAGCTGCCGATGCGCCGTCGCCGGCCGTCCAACGTGACGGTGGTCTCCCCGTCGCTGCGTGGGTCAGCGCCGATCATGGCCCGCACGATCTCCGTGCGTCCCGCACCGACGAGCCCGCCGAGCCCAACGATCTCACCGGCCCGCACCTCGAGATCGACGTCGTTGACGGACGGTGCCTGCAGGCCGCGAGCGGACAGCACGACCTCACCGAGCTCGGGGTCGATCCGGCGGTTGGCCATGTCGAGCTGCAGCTCGCGGCCGACCATGTACTGGACCATGCTGTCCGGCGTGTAGTTGCCGATCTCATCACAGATGACGAGCTTGCCGTCGCGCAGCACGGTGACCCGGTCGCACAGCGTGAAGATCTCGGGGATCCGGTGGGAGATGTAGAGGATCGCGAGGTCGGTCCGTGCCAGCCGCTTGAGCGTGGCGAGCAGGTGGTCGGTCTCGGCAGGGGTCAGCGTCGCCGTCGGCTCGTCCAGGATCAGCACCCGTGGTCTGCGGGCGATGGCACGCGCGATCTCCACGAACTGGCGCATCGCGACCGACAAGCGGCTGATCGGCTCGTCGAGGTCGACGCTGACACCGATCTCCTCGAGGGCCTCGCCGGCGATCCTGCGCTGCGTCCGGCCGTCGATCACCCCCGCCCTGGTCGGGGTGGAGCCGAGGAGGATGTTCTCCGCGACCGTCATCTCCGGGACCAGGCTGAGCTCCTGATGCACCAGCGACACCCCGGCGTCCAGGGCCGCCCGTGTGTCCCCGGGTTCGAGGTGCCGACCTTCGATCAGCACCTCACCCTCGGTGGGTGCGAGCACGCCTGCCAGGACACGCATGAGCGTGGACTTGCCGGCACCGTTCTCCCCCACCAGCCCGTGGACCTCACCACGGGCCACGGCGATGCTGACATCGTCGACGGCCTGGGTGCCGCCGAACCGCTTGATGATGTTCCGACCCTCCACCACCGGTACGGAGGCGGTGGATCCGGCTTCCGCCGAGGCGGTCGGCTGCGCGGTCTCGCTCATGCCGCTGTGAACCCTCCATCGACGTACAGCTCGGCTCCGGTCACGAAGGCGGACTCGTCACTGGCGAGGTACACGGCCGCGTGGGCGATGTCGTCCGGTGTCCCGGGACGCCCCAGCGGCGTGTTCGCGACGAAGGCCTCGGTCGCCCAGTCCGGTTGCTCGGCGACCATCGGCGTGGCGATGATCCCCGGGTGGATCGAGTTCACGCGGACGCCACGGTCCGCATAGGTGATGGCACCGTTCTTGGTGAGCACGCGCACGCCGCCCTTCGCCGCCTGGTACGCGGGCGCGACGTCGTGGCCGACCACCCCGGAGATGGATGACAGGTTGACGACGGAGCCCTGACCGGCGGCGACCATCGTCGGGATGACGAAACGCATCGCGAGGAACACCGAGATCAGGTTCAGGTCGATGATGCTGCGGAACAGGTCAGGTTCTACCTCGTGGAGCGGGTCGAAACTCCGGACGGCACCGGCGTTGTTGACCAGGACCTGGTACGGCGCGTCCGCAGCCTCCTCACCGATACGCCTCCAGGCCTGCTCGTCGGTGACGTCGAGTTCGCGGAAGGTCACCGAGGAGCCCAGTGCCTCCGCCAGAGCCACCCCTTCGTCGGCACGGATGTCGCCGATGACGACCTCTGCACCCTCGTCGACGAAACGACGGACGATGGCCGCACCGATACCGCGGGCGCCGCCGGTGACCAGCGCGCGGCGACCGAGGAGCCTGTCACCCATGCTGCGACCTCACGCGATGAGCCATGCGGCGAAGAGTTGCATGGTTTGCTCGGCCGTCACGGTCGATGTACTGCCCTGCATGAGGGTCACACCGACGCCGGTCTCGAGCCGTGCGGTGTTCTCCCCCATCGTGATGGCTCCCGCACCCTGGATGACGAAGATGCAGATCTCGCCCCCGGCAGCGTCCAGATCCTCGCGGCCGCCCGTGTCAAGGTCGATCAGGCGTGCCGGGCCCCACCCACCATCGAGGTGCTGGCCGAGGTCGACCGGGCCTGCCTCAGCGAGGTTGATGATGTTGAAGCTGCTCATCATGCACCTCCCGCGGCCACGGGGATCTTCCTCGGCAGCCGCTCGGTGATGGCCGGTGGGTGCACCTCGATGACCAGGAAATCGAGGTCGGTATCGCCGACGTTGGCGATCCCGTGACGGCCGTTGAGGGGGGTGATGATCAGGTCACCCGGCCCCACCGCACGCGACTCCTCCCCGAGACGCATCTCCGCGTGGCCGGAGATGATGTAGTAGATCTCCTCGGTGTGGGTGTGGACGTGCTCACCGATCACGGCCCCCGCCGGCACGCGGTTCCACTCGAACGACTCGATGTCGCTGTGGAGCATCCCGCCGGTGGCCAGGCGTTTCCACTGCACTACGCTGGAGCCGCCATGCGCCGCCACGATGTCCGACGGAACAGCACGACTCGACACGATCATCGATCCACCCATGGCACCCTCCCAGAGTCACCGCCAGATGTTCCAACGCAACGAGAGCGGGTTCCTCCCGGTTCGCAATCGATTGCGTTTCGTTGCACGATAGGGTCCCTCTGCCGTCCTGTCAAGACCGATCTGCACCACGCAGGACCTACACTGGCGGTCGTCCGCAACGACGGCGCTATCGTTTGCGTCACCGTGCATGGGGGTTCTCTTGGAGAAGATCACGCTGAAGGACGTCGCCGCGAGAGCCGGCGTCCACCCCTCCACCGCCTCACGTGCACTCGACCCCACCAAGGGGTCACTGGTCCGCGCGGACACGGTCGAGCGTGTCCACGCTGCGGCGCGTGACCTCGGCTATCAGGGTGATGCGGTGGCCAGCGGCCTGCGCCGCGGCCGCACCAACACGCTCGGCATCGTGGTCGCCGACCTGGGTAACCCCTACAACGCCCCCCTGATCCGCGGCATCGAGAACCACCTCGAGGGTCGGGGGCTCATGGCACTGATCGCCGAGAGCCGCGACGACCCCGAACGCATGCAACGGGTGCTGAACAACCTCGCCGCCCGACGTGTCGACGCGGTCATCGTCACCGGTGCACGCCAGGGCGACGAACGCGCGCTACGCCGGGCACAGCAACAGATCCCGATCGTGCTGGCCGTGCGCTACCTCCCGGGCTCAGGCCTGCCGGCGATCACCCACGACGACGAGCGGGGCGGGCGACTCGCGGCGGAGCATCTCGTCGAGCAGGGACACGTGCGGATCGCGCAACTCTGTGGACCGCAGGACATCTCCTCGTTCCGGGAGCGGGGTGCCGGGTTCCGTGCGGGGCTGCGGTCCCACGGTGTCGACACCATCGAGGTTGCTGACACCGCACGGCGGCCGATCCTGGAGGAGGGGCGGCGGCTGATGGATCTGCTGCTGACCCAGCGGGCGGAGCCGCCCTCGGCGGTGTTCGCACACAACGATCTGATGGCCATCGGCGCGCTCCAGTCACTGGCCGCACAGGGTCACCTCTGCCCAGAGGACGTGGCGGTGGTGGGCTACAACGACACGCCCACAGCCGCGCTCACCGACCCGCCGCTGACCACCATCCGGCTGCCTGGCTACGAGCTCGGACGGATGGCGGCGGACACGGCGGTCATGCTCATCGAGGACCGCGAACACCCGGGAACGAACCTGTCGCTCCCACCGGTGCTCGTGGCGAGACGCTCGACCCTCGGCTGGCCCGGTGGCCCCGCGGCCGGTGCCGGAGACACGACCGATCAGGATCCGGCAGCGAGCTCCCGGAGGTAGACCGCGATCGCCGCCATGTCGTCGGCGCCGAAGCCGGCTGCGATCGCCTGCTCGTAGATCGACAGGTTCGCCGCCGCCTGCTCCAGGTCCACGCCAACCTGCTGTGCGAGGCCGGTGATCAGCCCGAGATCCTTGCGTGCCAGGGTCATGGCGAAGGCCGGCAGCGTGCCGTCCGGGTCGAGGTAGGCGTCCCGCCGGTACCCCACCATGGGTGCGGCGATGGCGCTGTGCTCGAACACCTCGTAGACACGCTCGCGGGACAACCCTGCCCGCTCCGCCAGCACCAACGACTCCGAGAGCGCGTTGCCCAGGGCGTAGATCACGTTGTTGACGGCGAGCTTCATCACCGAACCGGCACCGGTGTCGCCGAGGTGGAAGACCTGTTCACCCATCGCGGCGAGGATCGGTTCCAGGGGCTGCACCACCGACGCGGGCGCGCCGAGGAGGATGGTGAGGGCGCCGGCCTCGGCGGCAGCGGTGCTCCCGGAGACCGGTGCGTCCACGAGCACGCCGCCCGCAGCCTGCACCTGGGGACGGAGCCGGGCGATCCCCTCGGGTCCGGTCGTCCCCATGTCGATGAGCACCGCCCCCGGTGCGAGGCCGGCCAGCACGCCGTCGGGGCCCTCGCACATCCCCACCAACGCCTGCTCGTCAGCGAGCATCGTGATCACGACGTCAGCGGCTTCCGCCACCTCGCGTGCCGTCACCACCGCCGTCGCAGAGATGCGTTCGGCCAGCGCTTCGGCGGTCGATGCCGTCCGGTTGTGGAGGACCACCTCGTAGCCGGCTGCCGCGAGGTTGGTCGCCATCGGCGCGCCCATGCGCCCGAGCCCGATGAAGCCCACGGCGGTCATCGTCTACCCCCAGTCGACGGCGATGTACTTGGCCTCGAGGAACTCGAGCAGCCCCTCGTGGCCACCCTCACGCCCCAGCCCGCTCTGCTTGACCCCACCGAAGGGTGCAGCCGGATCGGAGATGAACCCGCGGTTGATGCCGACCATCCCCGCATCCACCCGTTCCGCGATCCGCATCGCCCGTGCCAGGTCGCCGGAGTAGACGTAGGCGGCCAGGCCGTAGGGGGTGCGGTTGGCGATGTCCACGGCCTGCTGATCGGTGGTGAAGGGCACCACGGGTGCGACCGGACCGAAGATCTCGTTGGCGAGGATCGGGTCGTCGGCAGCGACACCGTCGAGCACCGTCGGCGGGTAGAAGCAGCCGCGACCGCCATCCACCGCACCACCGGTGCGCACGGTCGCGCCCGCCTGCACGGCGTCGTCCACCATCGCCGCGATGTCGTCGCGCGCCCGGGCGTTGATCATCGGACCGACCTCGTTGTCCGGGTCGGTGCCCGGACCGACCTTGAGCGCGGCCATGCGTTCGGTGAGACGTGCGGCGAACTCCTCAGCGACCGCCTCCTCCACCAGGAAGCGGTTGGCGGCGATGCAGGACTCACCGGCGTTGCGCATCTTGGCGACCATCGCGCCCTCGACCGCGGCGTCGATGTCGGCATCAGCGAAGACGATGAACGGGGCGTTGCCTCCGAGTTCCATCGAGCAGTTGAGGACCCTGTCCGCAGCCTGACGCAGCAGCAGCTGGCCCACCTGGGTGGAACCGGTGAAGGACAGCTTGCGGGTCGCCGGGTGATCGAGCATCGCCTGCACCGTCGGTCCCGGCCGGTGGGCGGTGACCACGTTCACCACCCCCGGCGGACATCCGGCCTGCTCCATCAGTTGCGCGACCGCCAAGGCGGTGAGCGGGGTCTCGGTGGCCGGCTTGAGCACCACCGTGCACCCGGCGGCCAGCGCCGGCCCGATCTTGCGTGTGGCCATCGCGGCGGGGAAGTTCCACGGGGTGATCAGCACGGACACGCCGACCGGTTGGAGCACGGTCAGGATCCGCTTGTCACCGTTCGGGGCGGTCTGCAGGGTCCCGGTCGCGCGGACGGCCTCCTCCGCGAACCAGCGGTAGAACTCCGCGGCGTAGGTCACCTCTCCCTCGGCATCACGGCGGCTCTTGCCCCCCTCCAACGCGATCAGGGAAGCGAGCTCGTCGCGGTGGGCGACCATGAGCTCGTAGGAGCGGCGCAGGATCTCCGCACGCTCCCGCGGCGCGGTGGCCGCCCAACCGTCGGCGGCGGCGGCTGCGGCGTCGACGGCGGCCCTGCCATCCTCCGGCCCGGCGCTCGCGACGGTGGTGAGCACGCTGTCGGTGGCCGGGTCGAACACCTCGATGCGTTGCCCGTCCACGGCCTCCCGCCACTGACCACCGACGTAGAGCCCGGTTTGCAGGTCAGGGAAGGGCAGGGCCTGGGTGCTCACTGGACCACCTTCTGTGCGGCCTCCACGATCCGGTCGACCGAGGGCAGGAACGCGTCCTCGAGCGCATCGGCGCTGGGCAGGGGGATGTGCGGCGTCGTCACCCGGGTCAGGGGGCCGTCGAGATGCCAGAAGCACTCCTCGCCGACGAGCGACACGATCTCCGCACCCCAACCCACCAGCCGTGGGTTCTCCTCCACGGTGACCAGCCGACTGGTGCGCTTGACCGACTCCACCACCGTGGCGGTGTCGAGGGGCACCAGGCTGCGCAGATCGATCACCTCGGCGGAGATGCCGATCGCGTCGAGCTCCTCCGCTGCGGCCACGGCGCGGGGCACCATCGAGGCGAGGGCGACGATGGTGACATCCGTGCCGTGGCGCAGGGTGCGCGCCACACCGAGCTCGTCGACGATCTCCCCGTCGGGCACCTCGCCCTTGGTCGGGTAGAGGGACTTCTGCTCGAAGAACATGACCGGGTCGGGATCACGGATGGCGGCGGCCAGCAGGCCGATGACGTCCCGCGGGTTGGAGGGTGCAACCACCTTCAGACCCGGGATCGCCATCGCCCAGTTCTCCACCGCCTGGGAGTGCTGCGCGCCGAAGCGCAGCCCCCCACCGTTGGCGGTGCGGATCACCAGCGGCATCGTGACCTGCCCGTCGGTCATGTAGCGGGTCTTGGGGATCTCCACGGCGACCAGGTCCCAGCAGGTGGCCAGGAAGTCGGAGAACATGATCTCCGCCACCGGCTTCAGGCCGGTCATCGCCGCCCCCATCGCCGCACCGAGGATGGCCTCCTCGGAGATCGGCGTGTCCCGCACACGTTCGGGACCGAACTCCTCGAACAGCCCCTTGGTGGCCTTGAAGACGCCACCGGCGGCGGCAACGTCCTCACCGAGGAAGAACACCGACGGGTCGCGCCGCATCTCCTGCGCGAGTCCCCTGGCCACGGCATCCCGGTAGGTGATCAGTTCCGCCATGCTGCACCCCCATCGGCCCAGACGTTGGTGTACGCCGCCTCCACCGCTGGTGGCGGGGCGGCCTTGGCCGCCTCGGTGGCGGCGTCGACGTCCGCTCCGGCTTCAGCCTCGATGGAGACCAGAGCCTCCTCGGCCACCCCGCGCTCCTGCAACCGCTGCCGGTAGGTCGGGACCGGGTCACGGGAGAGCCACTCCGCGACCTCCTCATCCGGCCGGTACTTGCCGGGATCGGCCCGGGAGTGCCCGCCATGGCGGTAGGTCTTCGCCTCGATCAACGACGGCCCGCCGCCGTCACGGGCCTGGGCGATCGCCGCGGTCGCGACCTCGAAGACGGCGTCGGGATCGTTGCCATCGACGATGATCGACTCGAGGCCGTAGGCCGACGCACGGTCTGCCGCCGGGTGTTCCACGGCCGTGACGCTGCCGATCGGGGTGTACTCCATGTAGAGGTTGTTCTCGCACACGAACACCACGGGCAGGTTCCACACCTTGGCCATGTTGAGTGCCTCGTGGAAGGCACCGATGTTGGTGGTGCCATCGCCGAAGAAGCACACCGTGACCTGACCGCTCCCACGGACCTGCGCGGACCAGGCGGCCCCGTTGGCGATCGGCAGGTGCGCACCGATGATGGCGTAGGAGCCCATCGCGCCGTGCTCGACGCTGGTCAGGTGCATCGACCCGCCCTTGCCACCGCAGACACCGTTCGCGCGCCCGAGCAGCTCACCCATCACACCAGCCATCGGTGTGCCTCGGGCGAGCGTGTGGGCGTGCCCGCGGTAGGTGGCGAAGGTGTAGTCGTCCGCGCGCATCGCCTCGCCGAAGCCGGCGGCGATGGCCTCCTGTCCCAGCGACAGGTGGGACGTGCCCTTGACCAGGCCCTCCATGAACAGCCGGTAGGCACGCTCCTCGAAGGCACGGATCCGGAAGATCTGACGGTACAGACCGAGCCAGACCTGCTCCTCCGGGGAGGCGTTGGCGGTGGGCTCGGCGATCTCTGTGACAGACATGGGTCCTCGATCAGTACTCGGATCACGACTCGGGTCAGTACTCGTTGGTGACGACCAGTTCCTCCGCGGGGAAGAGCGTGAGCAGCTCGGCGCCGTCGGCGGTGACGACGACCTCTTCCTCGATGCGGGCGGCGGAGTGGCCGTCGGAGGCAGGCCAGAAGGTCTCCAGGGCGAAGACCATCCCTTCCTTGATCTCCACCGGCTGCTGCAGGGAGTTCAGCTTGGAGATGACGGGGCGCTCATGGAGCCCGAGCCCGAGCCCGTGACCGAACTGCAGGCCGAAGGCCTCCATCTCCGAGGAGAAGCCGAACTCGGTGGCGTCCGGCCACAGCCGTGCGATCTCATCGGTACCCACACCGGGCTTGACCATCTCGATCGCCGCGTCGATCAGTTCGCGGGCGGTCTTGTAGGCATCGCGGTGCGCCTGGGTGGCGCGCCCGACGGCGAAGGTCCGGTAGTAGCAGGTGCGGTAGCCGTTGAAGGCGTGGATGATGTCGAAGTAGGCCTGGTCCCCCGGGCGGATCAGCCGGTCCGAGAACACGTGCGGATGGGGGCTGCACCGCTCACCGGCGATGGAGTTGATCGCCTCCACCTGCTCGGAGCCCATCTCGAACAGGCGCTTGGTCGCCAGCGCCACGATGTCGGACTCGCGGACCCCCGGCTTCAGCGCCTCGTAGATGTCGTGGTAGACGCCGTCGACCATCGACGCCGCCTGGCTGAGCAGGAGGATCTCGTCGATGTTCTTGATCTCACGGGCGTCGAGCATGACCTGCTGGCCGTCACGGACGTCGACGCCTTCGGCTTCCAGCGCCCGCAGGAAGGGGATCTCGGTGACGTCCAGGCCGACCGGCATGTCGGCCACGCCCTCGTCCCGGAGCACGGCGGCGATCTCCGCGGCGGCACCGACCGGCAGGCCAGCACCGGGAGCGATGGCGCCCTGCAGGCCGGTGTTGCCGCCGCGGGACGATTCCGGCCGCAGCCACGGGGAGTGCAGACGATGGTTCTTCGCCGCCGAGCCGAAGTCCCAGATCCACGGCTCCCCGGTGCGGGTCAGCAGGGCCCAGCGTTCGGTCTTGTTGTAGCCCCAGGTCCCGATGTGGGTGCTCGTGAGGTAGCGGATGTTGCTGGACTCGAACACCAGCAGCGCGCCGAGGTCGCTGGCCTCGAGGGCCTGGCGGGCTCGGGCGAGCCGGTGGTCACGTAGACGGTGGAAATCGACCCGTTCCTCCCAGTCGACACCCTGGATGCCAGGCGCTGCGATCGCGCTCTGTGCGAACTCGGCACTCCCTGCTACCACGAACGGCCTCCCATCACCGATGACCCTGGACGCGCGGACGGCCTCCCGGCGTCACGCTGCCCGGCCTGCACACGACGCCGCCTCCGGCCCTGACCCGCTCTGGCTCGATCCGACCTGTCCTCGCTCGGTCCGACTCGACATGATTCGAGCGGACCGGAACCGACCTCGCCGCTTGGTGCAATCGATTGTCTTCCGTTGCAACTTACGGGGGATGCGCGGGCGTGTCAAGACCGGGTACGCGGCGTCACCTCACTCATCTCCTCCCAGGCCCCCCGACATCGAGGTGGAAACGATCCCGAGCGCTCCGTCCCCGCCCGACGGTCCCGTCCCCACGTTGCCCGGCCCCACCACCCTTGACCCGTGCCGCCCGCCCGTTGCCGTTCGCCCTTCGCTGACAAGCCATGCAGCCAGTCGACCATCACGCGGTCACCTGGCTGCACAATCCGGCCCGGGCCACCCCCGGCCCGTGAAGCCAGGCAGCCAACCGACCGCCACACGGTCATGTGGCTGCACAACCCAGCCCGGGCCCCGCAGCCTGGCGCGCACCGAAGGCCCAGACGGCAACGGACACCTCACAACCGCTCGGGCCGAGGGCGCCTGGGCCGGGTCCGCCCGGCCCGGGGGCGCTCAGGAGATGATCGGCTCGACGACGTGCTGGCGGCGGTGCGCGTAGACGATGGAGGAGCGCACGTCGATGACCTCCGGCCGGGCGGTCAGGTGGTCGATCACCAAGCTGTAGAGGGCATCGGTATCGGAGACCGCGACGTGGAGGATCACGTCCTCGGGGCCGGAGACCAGGTACGCGTCGAGGACCTCACGCAGACCGTCGGCGTAGTCGAGGAACGCGTCGATCCGTGCCCGGGTCGGTGGTCGGATCCGGACCGACACCAGGGCCTGCACGCCGCGCCCGAGGGCGCGCAGCGACGCCTCGGCGTGGTAGCCGAGCAGGACGCCCCGCCGGTGCAGCGCCCGCACCCGTTCCAGCGCGGTGGACGGAGATACGCCGACGCGCCTGGCGAGCTCACGGTTGGTGATGCTGGCGTCTGCTTGGAGTTCATGCACCAGTGCGTGGTCGATCGCATCCATGAACGGCCTCTCTGCAGCAACATGCCGAACATCGTACGGCAGAGGGGGTTCAGAGGAGGCCCTTTCCGCACGTCGTAGGCAACTGCTGGTAACGAGCCCGCTCCATGCCGACACTCATCCCACACAGCATCGAACGGAAGGAGCCCCGATGCCCACCGCCATGGCACCAGAGACCGGCGAGCGTTCCCACGAGGAGCGTCGGGAGATCGCTGACCTGCTGGCGCACTTCGAGGCCACGCCGGGCGAGGCTTCTCCTGCGCTGCGCGGCCGCGCCGGCAGTACGGTCGAGCAGCTCGCCGCACAGGGGCAGGTGCCCCCCTACCTCGTGGTCGAGCCCCAGGACCCCGACCCCGTCGTCGAGCGCATCCTGCTCGCGGTCCTGCGCCGGCTGTCACTGCGTCAGCGCTGACCGCCGGCTCATCCGAGCACGGCGAACGCATCCACCGGAGCCAGACCACTATCCGTTCGCTCCAGGGGTTGTTCACGGGAGCGAACGGCGATCACGCCTTGCTCGGTCAAGGCCCCCTCTCACCACCGTCCTTGCGACCCCGCACCGGTGTGCGGGGTCGCAGTACGTCGCGGTCCGCCTGTGCGGTATGCGACAGCATCCCCGGCCTCCTCCAGCTCGCACCCCCCTCCACCTGGTCGACGAGCTTCGCGCGAGAGCAGGAGTTACCGCCGCGACATCGTGTCCCGCGGCTACGCTGCCGCCCACCCGGGTGAGAGCGCGACGGGTGATCGGAGTCAGGATGGTGGCGCGGCTCCTCCATGCGATCACCGCGGCGGCGCTCGCGGAGGCGCTCCACGAGGTCGACGCCGATCCGACCACCAGGACCGCGATGGTGCTGCTGGCGGAGGCGGAGCTTCCGCCGACCGGCGAACTGGAACCGGTGTTGCGCGACAGCCCGGTGGACGTGTTCGGTGGGGTGTTCCCCCGGGTGATCAGCGACAGCGACCTGCTCGACAGCGGCGGCGTCGTGGTCGGCCTTCCCACCTCCGCCGAGGTGGCGGTGGTCGAGGGCATCAGCGGTGACCCGGATCGCTTCGAGCGCGACCTCGACGCAGCGCTGATCGGCGTCGATCCGCGGGGTCGGACGGTGTTCACCTTCGTCGACGCGACCGCGGCGCACATCGACGCGCTGCTGTCCGCGCTGTTCGAGCACGTCGGTCCGCTCGGCACCTACCTCGGTGGTGGCGCCGGATCGCTGAGCTTCGAGCCCATGCCGTGCCTGTTCACCCGTGACGGCTTCCACCAGGACGCCGCGCTGATCGCCGTGGTGGACCTGCAGGCCACGGTCGGTGTCGCCCACGGCTGGCACGCCGTCGGCCCACCGATCGCGGTCACCGCCGCATCGGGCCGCCGGATCGACGCGCTCAACCACCGACCAGCGGTCGAGGTGTACGAGGAGCTCATCACCGAGCACGCCGGTGACGGCGGAGCGCACGAGCTGTTCGACATCGCCAGCTCCTACCCCCTCGGGATCCTCCAGCTCGACGGGGAGTTGGTGGTGCGCGACCCCGTCGCCCAGGACGGCGACGCGCTGCTGTGCGTCGGCGAGGTCCCGACCGGCGCCTTTGTCCAGCTCATGCACGGCGATCCGGACTCCCTGCTCGCCGCCGCCGAGCTGGCCGCGGCCGGCCCTGCAGCTGCGGCATCGACGCGGGGTCTCGGGGTGGTGTTCGACTGCATCTCCCGGGTGCTCTACCTCGGCGCGGCCTTCGAACAGGAGCTCACAGTGGCGGACGTGGGCGCCCCGCGGGTGGGGGCGGCCACGATCGGAGAGGTCTGCAACCCGGGGGACCGCTACCTCGAGCTGTACAACAAGACCGTGGTCGCCGCCCGCCTGGAGGGTCGCCCCGCGGATGCGTGACGCGGTGAACCAGCAGGTGCACTGCCTCGAGGTCACCCCCTTCATCGGGTGGCTCGGTCCCGTCAGCCCGGCCACAGACGCGATAGCGGATCCACCGCGGGGAGCGCACGATGGGCTCGCATGACCGATCGATGAGCGAGCTGGTGACCCGGACCCGAACGCGGGACAACCTCACCCAGGAGACGCTCGCCCGGCAGCTCGGCGTCTCCTTCAGCACGGTCAACGCCTGGGAGTCGGGGCGTAGCTGCCGCAGGCACGCCATCGGCGCAACCTGGAACGCCTCGCACGCAGCGCTCCCGCCGAGGTGGACGACACCGTACGGGTCCTGTACGTCGATGACGCGCCCTTCGACGTCGAGAACCTCGTCTCGCTGGTCCGTGATGCTGCCGAGGTCCTCGGTGCCGAGGTGACCGCCCTCACCGAGGGCGTTGCGGCACGCCGGCATCCACACCGACAGGCAGGCATCCGCCGGCTGATCGGCCGGCGATCGAACCACCACCTCTTGCGAGTATGCGCACTTTGTAGTACATCTGCTATATCTTCAGCAGTAGTTGTACCATTCGAGCGTGGATGCGAGGCACAGGTGAGCGAACCCCATCACCGACACCGGCGCGGCACCACGGTCGACGGCGACGCTCCGGTGGTGGTTGTGTGTGGCCTGCAGATGCGCTACGGCGATCACGATGTGCTGACCGGCGTCGATCTCGAGGTCGTCCGCGGCGAGGTGGTCGTCCTGCTCGGGCCCAACGGCGCCGGCAAGACCACCACGATCGAGATCCTCGAGGGGTTCCGTCGTCCCTCCGGGGGCCACGTCGAGGTACTCGGCGAGGACCCGCTGCACGTCGACGAGGCCTGGCGTGCCCGCATCGGGATGGTCCTGCAGTCCTGGCGGGACCACGCCCGGTGGACGCCGCGGGCGCTGCTCGACCACCTCGGCGGCTTCTACCGGCCCTTCAGCACCACGGACCGGCCACGACCCGTGCCCACCCAGGCGGTCATCGACCTCGTCGTGCTTGGCGCGGCCGCCGACCAGCGCATCATCACGCTCTCCGGCGGGCAGCGCCGCCGCCTCGATGTGGGCGTGGGCATCATCGGTCGTCCCGAGCTGCTGTTCCTGGACGAACCGACCGCCGGCTTCGACCCCCAGGCCCGACGTGACTTCCACGAGCTGATCCAACGGCTGACCGACCTCGAGCACACCACCGTCCTGCTCACGACCCACGACCTCGCGGAGGCCGAGAAGCTCGCGGACCGGATCCTGATCCTCGCGGGTGGGCAGATCGTCGCCGACGGCTCCGCGGACGCGCTGGCGCGGCAGATCCGCGGACGGGCCGAGGTGCGCTGGACGCGTGACGGACAGCGGTTCGTGCACGCCGCCGACGACGCCACCGCCTTCGTGCGGGAGCTGCTGGCCGATCACCCGGCGGGGATCGACGACCTCGAGGTGCGTCGCGCCAGCCTGGAGGACACCTACCTGGAGCTGGTGCGGGCCCACCTCGACCCGGGAGCCGTCACCGCCCCCGGACCGACGATCGCGGAGCGTGTGTCATGAACCCGGTCACCAACGCGATCGCACTCGGCATCCGACGCGGGTGGCACGAGTTCGTCATCGGCCTGCGCAGCCCCTCGGACCAGGGGTTCTACGTCATGTTCGGCCTGGGTTCGCTGGCGCTGTTGTGGTTCAACCGGGACGAGGACCTCGGTATCCCGGGCCTGACCCTGCCCCAGCTGCTGCTGCCGAGCATCCTCGCCGCCATCCTCATGTTCTCCATCGTCATCACCCCGGCCTACGCCCTGGCGCTGGAACGGAAGGACGGCACCGTACTCCGGCTGCGGGTGGGTCCCTACGGCCTGCACGGCTACCTCGTCGGACTGATGACGTTGACGCTGGTCAGCATCCTGCCGCTGCTGGTCATCGTGCTTGGCGGGTCCGCGCTGCTGTTCGAGGGCGCGGTGCCACGGGACCCGGCGACGTGGGCGCTGATCGCCGGGACCCTGCTGCTCGGGATCCTCGCCAACCTGCCGCTGGGCTTCGTGATCGGTTCGCTGGTCACCAAGCTGCAGCAGGTCACCACCTGGGGCATGGCCCCGACCGTCGCTCTGGCCTACCTCTCCGGCATCTTCGGCGACATGGAGCGCCTGTGGGGGTGGGTGCAGGTCCTGGCGCAGCTCTTCCCGCTGTACTGGTTCGGGCACCTGATGCGCTTCGCCTTCCTCCCGGAGGCCGCCGCAGCGGCGGAGCTGACCGGCGGTTGGCGGGTCGCGGAGGCCGTCGCAGTGCTCGCGGTCTGGGCGGTCGTCGGCTTCGCGCTGGCCATCCCGTTGGTGCGGCGGATGTCCAGACGCCAGTCGGGCGCGGCGGTGGCCGAGGCGCGGGATCAGGCCGCCAACCAGCCCGTGCGGTGAGCAGGCGGTGACGACGCGATGAGCGAGACGGTCCACAACCGCATCGCCCTGCTGCGGGCCGAGCAGGGGGTGACCCGTCGTGAGCTCGCCGACGCGCTCGGGGTGCACTACCAGACGGTCGGCTACCTCGAGCGCGGCGAGTACAGCCCGAGCCTCCACCTCGCGCTGCGCATCGCGCGGTTCTTCGAGCTGCCCGTCGAGGTGGTGTTCTGCCTCGAACCGTTCCCTCGGATCAGCGATGCGGAGCGCAGCGCGTGAGGCGGCCACACCCTGCGCTCAGTGCTGTGCCTGCGTGACACCGGCGTGGAAGACCGTCGCCGCCCCGGGCGCCAGGGGTGGGTCGGCACGGTCCGCTGCCCGTGCCTCCTCGCTGACCGCGACGTCGTCGAGGGCGAAGGGCAGCCCGACGGCGGTGGTTGGCTTCGGGCGATCCATCAGCTGCAGGTGGATGTGGGGTTCGCTGCTGTTCCCGGAGTTGCCCACCTCTGCGACGACCTCCCCGCGCTGCACGCCGTCGCCCTCCTGCACCGACACCGACCCGCGGCGCAGGTGGGCCAGGGCGACGTGGCCACCGTCGTCGAGCGCGATGACCACGTGGTTGCCGAGCAACCCGCGGGTCCCCCGAAGCTGCAGGACGACGCCCTCGACGGCCATGTAGAGGTACCCCAGCCAGTTGCTGCGACACCGGTGGTCACGGGCGCGGTCGACGACGCGGACCACACGACCGGTAGCGGGGGCGTACACCGGGCGGCCGAAGGACGGGTACTCCTCGGGCCGGCGCATCGCCCGGCGGCCACCGAAGATCGGCCGCTCCCCCCCGGCGGGCTCGTGGAGGAGATCGATCGCGTAGGTCTGCGCGAAGGCGTGGACCCCGTGGCTCGGGACCTGGTCCGCCGGGCTGTTGACCGCACGGCACCGCCCGCGGATCGGTGACGCCAGAGCGGCGACATCCTCGGACGCCGGTCGCGGCAGGTAGGAGGCTGCCAGCCCGAACAGGAAGAGGAGCAGTAGCGGTGGGGCTGCCAGGCCCGCCGCGGTGCGGACCGCCTCCGGGGCCGCATCGAGGCCGCCGGTCAGCGTGGCGGTACCGATAACGACCAGGGGCACGGTGGCCAACTGCAGCGCGTTCGTGCCCGCGCGGGCAGCGATACGCGTCCACGGGTGCGGATCAGGCGTCGACATCCAGCGATCCTTTCAGCGTTCGACGGCAGCGAGCACGACCAGCAGCGGCACCACCCGCGCGGCCGGGATCTCGTAGCGGCCGCGACCGGCGCTGCGGAGCCATCCCGCGGCGACCAACTGCCGCAGGTGGTGGTGGAGCTGCCCGCTGGTACCGAGCCCCTCGGCCGCACCGAGCTCGGCGGTCCGCTCCGTTCCGCTCAGCACCAGCTGCAACAGCTGGAGGCGGACCGGGTGCGCGAGGGCGTCGAAGGTGGCGGCGTGCTCCGCCCAGTCCGACGCCAGCAGGCTGTCCGTCGAGGCCTCCTGCTGCCAGACGTAGCGCGCACCCGTTCGTGGCTCCACGCTGCCGGCGAGCAGCACCGACCCGGCGGGGTCACCGCTGCGGTCCTCGAGGCCACGCAGGGCCCAGAAGGTCTGCTGGTCCTCCTCCGTTCGACCCCCTGTCGGAGAGGAGGCCACCGGGCCCGCACCGGCTGTGACCAGCCGCTGCACGAGTTCGCGGAGCTCGTCGAACTCCTGCCGGCTCACCGGCGGGTCCCCACGAGCGTCGGCCACGTGCCACCTCGCTGTTCTCCGTAACTACGTACTTCCCTACGAACGTAACGACGCCGTCCATCGGCGGCAAGGCCCACGCAGGGGCCTCCTGCAGGGTCAGTTCGGGCTACGGTGCGCCGCGCGAGCCGCACGGCCTGGCGGGGCCGTGACGAAGCCGCGGTCTGGGAGGGCCGAGAGGTGATCTGGGTGAAGCGTGCGTCGGTGTCCCTGTCCGTCCTGCTGATCGTCGGCCTGGTCCTGTCCCTGGCCACGGGCACGTGGATGGCACGACGGTCCTTCCCCACCACCTCGGGGCAGGCGTCACTCCCCGGGCTGGCAGCCGACGTCGAGGTGTACCGCGACGCGCACGGGGTACCGACGCTCGTGGCGTCCTCCAGCGCCGACCTGTTCCGCGCCCAAGGCTACGTCCACGCCCAGGACCGCTTCTGGGAGATGGACTTCCGCCGGCACGTCACCGCGGGTCGGGTGTCGGAACTGGTCGGTGAGGGTGCGCTCGACACCGATCGGTTCATCCGCACCCTCGGATGGCGGCGCGTCGCCGAGCAGGAGGTCGACCTGCTCGAGGATGACACCCTCGCCATGCTCGAGGCCTACGCCGAGGGCGTGAACGCGTGGATGGAGGGTCGCCGGGGCAGCCGTCTCTCCCTGGAGCACGCGCTGCTGCGGGTGACCGGCGCCGGTGGCTACGAGCCGGAGCCGTGGACCCCGGTCGACTCGGTGGCGTGGCTGAAGGCCATGGCGTGGGACCTGCGCGCCAACCTCGAGGACGAACTGGCCCGCGCCCGGCTGCTGGAGGTCGACCTCGGCGAGGGCCGGGAACTCGACGACCTCTTCCCCGCCTTCCCCGCTGACCGGCACCCGGTGATCCTGCCCGAGGGCGGGGAGCTGTCCGAGGACGGGTACGTCCCCGCCACCGGTGTGACGGACCCGGACCAGGTCGTCACCACCTCGCTGCCGTCGCTTCCGACCGACGAGCCCGCAGCACTGGCGCTGGCGAGCGGCCGGGAGGCGCTGGCTGCCGCGCACGAGGCGCTGGCGGCTGCGCCGTCGCTGCTCGGTGAGGGCGGTAACGACGGCATCGGCTCGAACTCCTGGGTGCTGGGAGCTGACCGCACCACGACCGGCGCGCCGCTGCTGGCCAACGACCCGCACCTCGGGCCCTCGCAGCCGTCGCTGTGGTACCAGGTCGGCCTGCGTTGCGAGCCGGTGGGTCCGGACTGCCCCTACGAGGTGGCCGGCTTCTCCTTCTCCGGCGTGCCCGGCATCGTGATCGGCCACAACGCACGCGTGGCGTGGGGGTTCACCAACCTCGGTGCGGACGTCGCCGACCTGTTCGTCGAACGCCTCGACGGCGACCGCTACCTCACCGAGGACGGGTGGGTGGACCTCGACATCCGCGAGGAGACGATCCGCGTCGCAGGTGGCGAGGACGTCACCATCGAGGTCCGCTCGACCCGGCACGGGCCGCTGTTCTCCGATGTGGCCGACAGCGGCGTCGAGGTGGCAGGGGGCCGGCTCGGGGCCGGTGCTGCGGACGGGACAGCCGACGTTGCGGCGGCGGACGCCGACGCTGCAGCGGCTGACGCCGACGCTGCAGCGGCTGACGCCGACGACCTCGAGCACGCGGTCGCCCTGCGCTGGGTCGCGCTGGACCCCGTCGCGACGATGGACGCGGTGCCGCGCTTCATGCGCGCCGGGGACTGGCCGAGCTTCCGCGAGGCCGCCAGCCGGTTCGAGGTGCCCTCGCAGAACCTGGTGTACGCCGACGTGGACGGCAACATCGGCTACCAGGCCCCGGGCCGGATCCCGGTGCGACGCTCCGGAGACGGCACCCTGCCACAGCCCGGATGGACCGGGGAGGCCGGGTGGGACGGCTTCCTGGCCTTCGAGGACCTGCCGTGGACCCTGAACCCCGACAGCGGCTACATCGCCACAGCGAACCAGCCGGTGCTCGCCCCGGGGGCGGATCCCTACCTCGCCGTCGACGTCTCCCTGGGGCACCGCGGGGCTCGGATCGTGGAGCTGCTCGAGACGCGCGAGCAGCACAGCGGCGACCAGCTGCTGGAGCTCCAGCTCGACAACCACAACGCCAACGCCGCCACGCTCGTGCCGCTGCTGACCGCCCTGGACGACCGGGGAGATGACGGCGTCGCCGTCGTCCAGGAGGTGCTCGCCGACTGGGACCTGCAGGACGACGCGGACGCCGCCGGTGCTGCGGCCTTCAACGCGACCTGGCGGCAGCTGCTGGAGGTCACCTTCCACGACCTGCTCCCGGAGTGGGCGTGGCCCATGGGCGGGGGGCGCTGGTGGGAGCTGGTCCGGGGCCTGCTCGACGAGCCGGACTCCCCCTGGTGGGAGGCGCCCGGCCACCCGGAGATCGAGGGCCGCGACGACGTGCTGCACGCCGCGATGGCCCGCGCCCACGAGGAGCTGGTCGAGACCTTCTCCGACGATCCGTCCGCGTGGCGGTGGGGCGCGATGCACACCCTCTCCCTCACCCACAGCCCCTTCGGCGAGTCCGGGATCGGTCCGGTCGAGCGGCTGTTCAACCGCGGCCCCCTGGAGCTCTCCGGGGGGTCCGACATCGTCAACGCCACCGGCTGGAGCGCGAACGAGGGCTACGAGGTGAACTGGGTCCCGAGCATGCGGATGGTCGTCGACCTCGGTGACCTCGATGCGAGCCGGTGGATCCACCTCACCGGTCAGTCGGGGCGCCCCTTCCACCGCCACTACACCGACCAGGCCGAGCCGTGGCGGCACGGGGAGACCATCCCGCTGTCCTTCTCCCTCGCCGCGGTGCGGGACGCATCGGTGGACCAACTGACGCTGACCGCCGACTGAAGCTCGCAAGCAGCTGCTCCCCGTCGACACCGCGACACGTGGGGGAGGTGCCGACGGCGCCTCTACCCGCCGGGTTCACAGCAGGCTGGGGATCTTCTGCTCCTCGGCCAGGTTGGCCTTGCGGAAGCGGATCGTGACCGCCGTGGCGACCAGCACGATGAACAGCGAGTACAGGGCCGGCACGAGCAGGACCATGCCGAGCGCCGGGCTGTCGGAGAAGGTCAGCAGCACGATCGCGATGGCCAGCGGGCCGTTCTGGATGCCCGTCTCCAGCGCCACGGTCCGGGCGTTGGCCGGGTGCAGCTTGATCGCCTTGCCGATGCCGTAGGCGACGCTGATGCCGAGCATGCCGATCAGGATGGAGACGGCGTACACCTGCCACGGGGTGATCACCAGCAGCACCCAGTTGCGGGGCACCCAGGTCACCAGCAGGAACAGGATGAAGAACAGGCCGAAGAAACCGCCCATCAGCTCCAGCACCGCACCGATGTTGGCGTTGTAGCGGCGGATCAGCATGCCCACCACCACGGGCACCAGCAGGATGACCAGCGTGACGACGATGTTCTCGATCGGGATCTGCAGCTCGGAGCCCGCCGGCATGAACCGCTGCCCGTACAGCACCAGCGCGAGCGGCGTCATGATGAGCGCCCACAACGTCGAGTTGGTGGTCATCATCAGGCTGAGGGCCAGGTTGCCTTTGGAGAAGAACGTGAACACGTTCGAGGTGGTACCGGCCGGTACGGAGCCCATCAACAGCGCCCCGATGGCCACGGGCATGGCGTACTCCTCCGGCAGCGGCAGGAGGAGCCCGATCACCAGCAGGAACGCGAGGAAGGGCATGATCCCGAACTGGGTCACCCAGCCGATGATGAGCCCCTGGGGGCGGCGGATCGCCGAGGCGAAGTCCCGGGGGGTGAGCCCCGCACCCAGGCCGAACATGATGATGAACACCAGCACGACCAGCAGGACCTGCTCGAAGTCGGTCACGACCTCGTGGTCCGGCGGCGGCCCCTCGACGGCGAGCAGCAGCAGCGTGGACGCCACCCCCATCACGCGACCTCCTCGGCGAGGTCGTCCCCAGCAGCTCGCGCGGTGATGATGGCGCGCAGATCCTTGCGCAGCACCTTGCCGATCAGGCTCTTGGGCAGGTCGTCGCGGAACTCGACGCTGCGGGGGACCTTGTAGGCGGCGAGGTGCTCCCGGCAGTGGGCGAGGACCTCCGCCTCGGTCGGTGCTGGGTCGTCGGCGACCACGTAGGCGCGGACCGACTCACCGGTCTTGGGATCCGGCAGGCCGATCACCGCCGCTTCCTGGATGCCCGGCATGGTGGCGAGGCAGGCCTCCACCTCGTTGGGGAAGACGTTGAACCCGCTGACCAGCACCATGTCCTTCTTGCGGTCGACGATGCGCAGGAACCCATCCTCGTCCATCTCCGCGATGTCACCGGTGTGCAGCCACCCGTCCTTGATGGTCTCCGCGGTCTCGTCGAAGCGCTGCCAGTAGCCCTGCATGATCTGCGGGCCGCGCGCCACGAGTTCGCCGGGCTGACCCGGGGGAACCGGGGCGCCGTCCTCGTCGACGCACCGGACCTCGGTGGAGGGCACGGGGATGCCGATGGTGGCGTCCTTGATCGTGCCGCCGAGGGGGTTGAAGGTGAGCACCGGGGAGGACTCGGTCAGGCCGTACCCCTCGACGATGGGGGTGTCGGTCACCGCGCGCCACTCCTCCGCCACGGACGCGTGCAGCGCCATCCCGCCGGCCGCGGCGGCCCGCAGGGTCTTGGGCGGGTGCTCGGTGAACCAGCGCTCGTTGAGCAGGGCGTTGAACAGGGTGTTGACCCCGGTCAGCCAGGTGATGGGGTAGTTCTCGAAGGCGCGCTTGAGGTTGCTGGGAGGCCGCGGCGAGGGGATCAGGATGTTGCGCCCACCCATGACGTGGAAGCCGACGAGGTTCACCGTGAACGCGAAGATGTGGTACAGCGGCAGGGCCGTGAGCACGGTCTCCTCGCGGCGTCGGATGTGGCTGCCCACCATCTCCAGCGTCTGGCGGGTGTTGGTGACGAGGTTGCCGTGGGAGAGCATGGCGCCCTTGGAGACGCCGGTGGTCCCGCCGGTGTACTGCAGGGCGGCCAGCGCGTCGTGGTCCACCTCGGCGAGGTAGGCGTCGAGGTCGGCACCTGCGCGGCGGGCCTCGTAGCCCTCGGCGAGCGCGGCACGCAGGGGGGTGTGCTCGACGGTGATGCTCGGCAGGGTGCGTTGCCAGTACCGCTGGGTCGCGGTGATGATCCCGGCGATCACCCGGGGGAAGAAGGCGGAGATCGAGACCGTGACCACCGTCTCGATCTCGGTCTTCGGCAGCACCTCGGGGAGGCGGTCGGCGAACATGTCGATGATGAACAGCGCCCGGGCGCCGGAGTCGGCGAACTGGTGGGCCATCTCCGACGGCGTGTACATCGGGTTGGTGTTGACCACCACGCACCCGGCCTTCAGGATGCCGAAGGCGATCACCGGGTAGCTGAGGCAGTTCGGCATCTGGACCGCGACGCGGTCCCCGACGCTGAGCCCCACGACCTCCCGCAGGTAGACCGCGATGTCATCGCTGAGCTGGTCCACGTCGCGGTAGCGCAGGGAGCCGTTCATGCCGTTGGGCATGACCTGGGTGAAGGCGATGTCCTCATCGAACTCCCTGGCGGACGCGCGCAGCAGCTCGGCGAGGTTGCGCTCCGGGGGCGGCTCGATCTCCGGGCGGATGCCGTCGGCGTAGTGCTGGTGCCAGGGGTGAGCGTTCATCGCAGCCCGTCCTCGTCGTGGCACCTTCGCTCCCGGTGCGCCGGCCGAAGTATGCCACTCGGCAGCCAGTCGTGTGACCAACTTCCCTAGCCGTAGAGGAGAAGGCCCCCATCCCGATCGGGCCGGGGACGGCACTACGCTGCCGACGCGATGCAGGGGGTCACGGTGGCGGAGCTGTACTGGGGTACGACGGCGGCGTTCGTCACCCACACCAAGCAGAACGAGATCGCGACCCGGCTCACCGACGCCTTCGTCGAGCACTACGGCTGGAACCCACCCGAGAGCGAGGTGCGCTCCTGGCGGAACTCGCTGCGGGCGCTGTCCAACGCGATCGAGCTCGGCGGGCTCGACGACCACGGGCTGCTGCTCGAGTACCGGCTGCCGCTGACCTCGAGGCGGCTGGACGCGATGATCACCGGGCATGACCGCGAGGGTCGACCCGCCGCCGTCATCGTCGAGCTGAAGCAGTGGAGCGAGGACGCACAGCCCTCCCGTGTCGAGGACATGGTGCTCGTGCGGTACGGCACCCGGCTNAAGGAGACCCTGCACCCCTNNGCACAGGTCGGGCAGTACCGGCAGTACCTCGCCGACGGGCACGAGACCTTCCACGAGGGCAACGTCGCCCTGCGCGCCTGCGCCTACCTGCACGACTTCACCTATGACGACCGGTCCGAGCTGCTGTCAGCCCGCCACGCCAACGTGTTGGCCCGCTACCCGCTGTTCGCCGGCGACCGCGTGACGGAGCTGGTGGCGTTCCTCGACGACCACCTCGGTGACGGCCGCGGCCTGGGCGTGCTGCGCAGCGTCCGGGAAGGCAGCTACCGACCCCACAAGAAGCTGCTGGACCACACCGCACGGATGATCAGGGGCGAGCCCGCCTACGTGCTCCTCGACGAGCAGCAGGTGGTGTTCAAGTCCATCCTCGCCCGCGTGGCGGAGACGCGCGACCTCGACACCAAGGCGGTGTTCGTCATCCGCGGCGGGCCCGGCACCGGCAAGTCCGTCATCGCGCTGAACCTGGTCGCCGAGCTCGCCGCCAACGGCTACACGGTCCACCACGCCACGGGCTCGTCCGCGTTCACCAACACCGTCCGCAAACGCGTCGGGACCCGCGCGGCGTCGATGTTCACCTTCTTCAACTCCTACCTCAACGCCGAGGACGACACCCTCGACGTCCTGGTCTGCGACGAGGCCCACCGGATCCGCAAGCACTCCTGGGACCGGTGGCGCAAGAAGCAGGCCGTCGACCCCGACCGCCCCCAGCTCGACGAGCTGCTGTCGGTCGCCCGGGTCGCGGTGTTCTTCATCGACGACCTCCAGGCCGTCAAGCGCGACGAGATCGGCTCCAGCGACGACATCGAGCGCCTCGCCGCGGAGCACGGTGCCGAGGTCCACGAGTTCGAGCTCGAGGCGCAGTTCCGGTGCGGTGGGTCCTCCGGGTTCGTGTCCTGGGTGGAGTCGACGCTCGGGATCCGCTCGACCGCGAACGGGCTGTGGCGGGGCGACGACAACTTCGAACTCGACATCGTGGACTCCCCCGAGGAGCTGGAGGCGTTGATCCGCAGCCGTGCGGAGGAGGGCCACACCGCCCGGCTGGTCGCCGGCTACTGCTGGCCGTGGTCCGCACCCCGCGACGACGGCACCCTGGAACCCGACGTCAGGATCGGCAGCTGGGCGCGGCCCTGGAACGCCCGGCCGAACGCCACACGACTCGCACCAGGCATCCCCAAGTCCTACTTCTGGGCGAGCGAGCCCGGTGGCATCGACCAGGTCGGCTGCATCTACACCGCCCAGGGCTTCGAGGTGGACTACGTCGGGGTGATCTTCGGTGACGACCTCGTCTACCGACCCCGTGAGGGCTGGGTCGGCCGCAAGGGGTTCTCCCACGACGGCGGACTCAAGCGCGGCACCAGCGATGAGGAGTTCACCCGGCTGGTCAAGAACACCTACCGGGTGCTGCTCTCCCGCGGCCTGCAGGGCTGCTACCTGCACTTCACCGACGAGAAGACCCGCGACTTCTTCGACAGCCGCATCGACCACCTCGCGCTGCAGCTCGCGGCGGAGAGGGGCGGCGACTACGACGAGGTGGAGCGGTGAACGACGCGTCCCTGGACGACCTGCGGCTGCGGCTGCGCGCCTTCGCGGCCGAGCGGGACTGGGAGCAGTACCACACCCCGAAGAACCTGGCGATGGCGCTGGCCGGTGAGGTCGGTGAGCTCGTGGAGCTCTTCCAGTGGCTCACCCCCGAGCAGTCCGCGGAGGTGATGGTGGGCGAGCGCGCCGACGACGTCCGCGACGAGCTCGCCGACGTGGCCATCTACCTCGTCCGGCTGGCGGACATCCTCGGTGTCGATCTCGTCGAGGTGGCACACGCCAAGACGCGGCGCAACGAGGACCGGTTCCCACCTCCCGGCCGCTGACCTAGGGTCGGCGGCGTGCCGGGAGAGCGGGAGCGAGCACCATGACCACGCTGGATGACATCAAGGCCTTCGCCACCGAGCTCAGCCCGTGGGCCCATCTGGCCACGGTCGGGGCTGACGGCGAACCCGACGTTACACCGGTGCACCCCTGCTGGGAGGGGGACGTGCTGTGGCTCATGTGCGGTGCCGGGTCGGTGAAGGCCCGCAACGTGGCCGACAACCCCAAGGTTGCGCTGCACTGGCAGGTCACCGAGGTCGGTGACGGTGTGGAGGTGTGGGGCACCGCGCGGGTGTTCACCGACCCGGAGACCAAGCGCCGCCTGTGGGACGGGGTGTTCGACTACGACCTGAACGCCTTCGCTCCCGGTGGGCCCGACGAGTCGCCCGGCACCGGCTTCATGGCGATCCACCCGAACCGCGCGCTCATCCTCCGCGGTTACGGCATGGGCGGCATGGAACGCTGGCACGCTTGAGGAGCCGACCTCCTCGCCCACCCGGCGCGGACCCTTCGGGACGACCCGAGATCTCGTTCCAGGCCGACTGGGCTGGGGCTACCCCTCGCGCTTGCGCCTCGAGGAACGCCGCCACCAGACCGACCCCGGCTCCGGTGCACCCGAACCGATCAGTGCCCTACCGATGAGCGACGGATCGGGCTCCATCTTGGGGAGCGGACGCTCGCCTTGGCCCTGGCCACCACCGGGCCCATCCCCGTCACGCTCCTGCGGATGCGCACCCATCATGTGCTCCCGGTCAACAGCAGCTGAGCAGCAGCAACAACGGTCGCAGTGATCAGCAGCAACGCCGCCAACACCCAGAGTACGGCGCGGTGACGCCCCTGCCGGTAGTTCCTCGCGAACACCTCTGCCTTCGTGGCCGCAACACGGCCCATGAGGACCGCCGAACGACTCTGGCTCAGCGTGAGTAGCTCGGCCGGACGCAGCCCGTAGCGCTTCGTCGGCCACAGCCCCGCGAGGGAGGGGAGGAGGCTCGCCGTGTACAGCGTCAAGGCAACCACATGCAGCACCCCCGATCCCGACTCGAGTAACCACAACGAGACAGCTGCCGCCGCGAAGCCGGCGACAACAGTGGCTCGTGTGCCGAGCGACTCCGATGCGGTCAAGAGCGCAGCGTTCTCACGGTCGAGTTGCGCATCGAGGTAGCGAAACGTCTCAAGGAGTTCACCCTCCTCCCGCGCACCGCCGATGTCCATGGACGACCACCTCCCATCTACTGAGAGCAGGCTGCCGGGCACGACGGCCGGCGGTACGCCGGATACTTCCGGAGCTGTCTACAACCTCGCCGGGACGGCGCCGTCCCACCGAGCCGCACCTCCGGCCAGAGCGGTGCCGGAGCCGGCCTCAGGCACCGGAGGCGACCCGCGGGGAGAGAGCGTCCACAGCAACCCGCCGGAGCGTCCCGCATCCCGGTGTGACGCATCGCTCACTGCGGGTCCGTTGCGCCTCGCCGTAACCGGCGTGCCGCAGCAAGGAGAGCTGGGTCCACGCTTCGATAACGACCGACCCTCCACACGCCGTACAGGCGGGGTCGCGGATCGCGGGCAGCAGCTGCATCGATGATCCATCCCGTTCGCGGACGCTGGACTCTGTCAGGTCCCGCGGCCGAACGCCATCACCCGAGACCGCGAGCGCGACGCGCCGTTGAGCGACGACGGGGGCGCGGCACCGACCCGGTGGTCGGCCGGCTCCTCGCAACAGGGCGCGACGAGTGTCACAGCACGGTCGCAAAGCACCGTATGGACATCCGTTCCGCCCCGCTGCACGAAGTCTCGTATCCGAGACTTCGTGCAGGGCCTTCGGAACAACCCCGCCCGGATCACCCTTCCTGGCGTGGCCCCCGGCATGCCGGCCACAGCCCGTCGAACCGGCCCAGAGCGCCCTTTGGCGGCCTGTTGCGGACCACCACGATGGCACTGCCACCGAGACGGCGGAACGACCGCCAACCACCACCGGCCACGCACATGGGGGCGAACGCACCCCGGCCGTCGCAGGTGTCAGCGGCGCTGCAACCCCTCGACGAGGCCGTCAAGCAGCTGCTCCTCGTGGACCGCACGGCCGCGAGCCACGACCGCCGGTGTCAGCTCCGGGTCCCAGCTCGCTGCAGGCGGCGTCGCCCCGAGCGGGCGGCCGGCCTGTGCAGCCGCCGCCTCGTAGTCGGCGCGGGACATCCGCCACGGTCTCGCACCGAAGCGGTCGACGAGCAGGTTGGCGATACGGATCCCTCCGCCGTCGAAGTCGGTGTGGAACGCGAGCTCGGCACCTGCACGGGCCAGCTGCCCCAGCAGGGTCTGTACCGCCGCGGACGGCTGCCCGTCGGTGCACACCACCGGCAGTGCCGCGGGCCCACAGCGCTCCGCCACCGCGACGACCACGGTCGGGTTCTCGCACACCACCACGCGCTGTCCGTCGAACGCCGCCCAGTCAGCCGGGTGGCGCACCAGGGCCCGAAGGGTGACGCGGCACGGTTCACCGACCTCGGCGTGGTCACGCAGCGTCCGGTCCAGGAGGCCGCTGCCCGCCGGCCGCAACCCGAGCACCAGCACGGGGGCTGACAGTTCGTCGAGCAGGACGCCGACCCGGGCCCACAGCGCCCGCCGCTCAGCGGCGCTGCGGTCACGTCGCGGCAGACCGGTGACCGCTTCGATGCCGCGCAGCACCACGGTGGACAGCGCGGTGTCGTCGTCCAGGGCGTGGCTGTCGCCCAGCGTGCTCGCCGCCAGCTGGGCGAGCGGCACGGCCTCGGCGGGCAGACGGCCGAGCACCGTCAGCGCCTGCCGGCCGAGCTCCACCGCACCGGCCGGGTCACCGGCCAGCCGGCGGAGCAGCCCGCTGCCCGCCAGATCCTCCGCCCACGCCTCGAGCGCCGGGTGCAGCTCCGCCGCGTCGGCGCGCAGCTGGTCGTACAGCTGCGCCCACCGCTGCTGTTCCGCGGCGGCCAGCGCAGCCTGGTCCACCACCGGGCCGCGCAGCGCCTCGACCAGCGAGCGCAGGTCGGGAGCGATCCCGGCGGCGGCCACGATGCGTTCGAGGGTCGCCACCTCGATGCTGATCGAGCCGGCTGCGGCGGGGCGGCGGCCGGTGAGGCGTTCGAGGGCGTCGCGCTCCGC
>SL_7KL_010_BRINEDRAFT_10000083_pt1 | contig 38942 bp, 48 predicted proteins | sample SodLak_010_BRINE_FD_10663 | JGI IMG/M metagenome (IMG submission 10663)
AATTTGCAGTAAACCCCTTTGATTTATTACATTTTATTTAAAGTATTGAATAAGAGTAAAAATAGTTGAATTTAAATTTGTTAGATAAATAAGATTGCTTAAATTTGCACACTGAATTTTTAAAGAATAGAAACGAGATGAAAAAAGGCATACACCCAGAAAATTATAGATTAGTGGCATTTAAAGATATGTCAAATAACGAGATATTTTTAACTAAATCTACAGCTGAAGCTAAAGAAACTATAGAAGTTGATGGTGCTGAATACCCATTAATCAAATTAGAAATTTCTAGGACTTCACATCCTTTTTACACAGGTAAGAAGAAATTGGTTGATACGGCTGGTCGTATTGATAAGTTCAAGAATAAGTATTCTAAATTTAAAAAGTAACAATTGCCTTTTGCAAGCATATTAAAAGCCCTTTATTCAAAGGGCTTTTGTTGTTGAATAACAGTTGATGTTTTCTCTCTTTAAATGTTAGAAACAGCATCTTCAATAGCTTCGTTCCCTTCAATTACTTCAAAAGATTTTTTATCAGCAGCATTATCAGTTAAACATTCAATTAGTATATGAGCTACGTCAGCTCGTGAAATAGATCCGTAATCACTTAATTGCTTAGCCGTTTTAACCCTACCTGAAGCTTTTTTATTAGTTAATCCCCCAGGCTGAACAATACTGTAATTAAGTTCACTTTTTCTTAAATAATCATCAGCTTCTTTTTTAGCCCTAATGTAATGTTCTAAGTCGCCTGCTTTTTCGGGTTGATAGGTTCCAATACTGCTTAGCATAACAAACTTTTTGAGCTTGTTTTTTTCAGCATAATTCACCGCTCTCTTAGCTCCTTCTTGGTCAACACTTGTTGTTTTATCTGGGCCAGTTTTGCTTCCAGATCCTGCTGCAAAAATGACTTTGTCAATGGAGTTAAAACAGTTACTAAAATCCTGTTCTAAATCGCCTATACAGGTCTTAATTCCAAGTTTGTCAAAAAATTCAGACTGCTCTACTTTTCTAATCATAGCTATTGCTTGGTATTTTTTAGAATGAGCTAGCATTTCGCTAATTATTTTTCCAGTTGTACCGTTAGCTCCAATAATTAATACTTTTTCCATTTCCTTTTTTTCTTCAATTTACATTCATTCTTTCTAAAAGCCTAATTTATGCTGTTAATCTATGTTTAATGATTTTTGTTTTTTCTTAAAAAAGTTTGTCTAATTATACTAATTTATCTTTAATTGTTTTGATGGGTTCTTTCCTATTCATAAATTTAGTGAAAAATTTGTGTTATGGAGTATTTCAAAATTTTGTTACAGGTGCTTGTTGCTAGTACTATATTTAATGTTTGGTTGCTTAGATTTGGTAAATCAACTGAGTATCGTGGAGCCAACGCAAACAATATGAAAAAAGAATTTGAGGCTTATGGCTTAAATGAAACCATTATGTTTTTAGTTGGCGGATTAAAGGTTCTCTTTGCTGTCGGTTTAATTATTTCTTATTGGATTCCAGAAATCCTGAATATTTCTGCTGCTGGCATTGCTTTCCTTATGCTCGGAGCTATAGGTATGCACATTAAAATAAAAGACGAACCTAAGAAGTCAATGCCAGCTTTTATTATGCTAATTATGTCTTTAACAATATTGGTTCTTTAAACCTTAATTTAGTAAGATTCAGTTAATTTTTGAACTTTATCAATATTAGCAGTTAATGTTTTTATTATTCGAACTATTAATTGTTCATTACTTCTGTTTTTGTTGTTGTTTTTTACTGGTTATTGTTTGAAATTAGCATAAATGATTTTAGCTTTTCCCGAGCAATACGGTAATATTTTTTTTATTTATATAAATTAGAAAAATAAAACATAGTTGTAATTATGGTTCCTTTTTTACTAAAAACAGAAAGTGAACCTGCCTTTTGTTGCAGGCTATTGAGCTAATTCTAAAAGTAGGAAGGAAAAGGCGATTTATTGCGGTAATTTCAAATGATAAAAGTTCCTATTTATTCGGTATCATTCTTTTCACCCATACAAGTAAAAAGAAAGCCCTGCTTTTGCCGGGCGGCAAAACAAGGCTCTCACACTCACACAATTTTTTGGTTAGTTAATCATTGTTTATTTCTCCAAATTCTAAAGTATAGGTTTCTCCAGATGAAAGCTCTGGTGATGTAAAAAGACTTGCACCGTCTTCAATCATTTCAAAGCCATCAACTTCTTTAACTGTAGCGGCTACAATTTCAATTTTTCCTGTTCCTGATACAATTTCAATGTTCTCAATTAAAACCCCACTAGCAATACGATCTGCATCTGAAGAAGTTATTTCTAATTTGCTATCACCAAATGTGCCAACAAACGAAAAGCCTGAAATAGATTCGCACTCTCCATCTTCATAACAAAAAGTTTCATTTCCGTATTGTATATCAACGCCACCATCTCCAGTTCCTTGAAGATAAACTACCCACACGTTTGCATTTTCTCCTGAGCTACTATCATCATCGCTAGAACAAGAAGAAAACATAACTAAAGAAATTAAAACACCGATTATTTGTAAATATTTGTTCATAGTATTATTTATTTTAAGCAAATATATAGTACATAACCTCAGTTATATATCAAATTTGTATGCTTGGCTAATATTATTGTATATCTTTCATTAAAAGTCCTTTATACTCCATATTCACATCAATTAAATCTTAACCATTTTACGATACTCCAAACTTATTTCATCAATTTTTCTTTTAAATATTAATCAAGCGATGGTTCTTTGCTCCCTATAAAACAATTTAATAGTTAAAATCGCACATAATAAATTCATCTGATTTTATGCTTATCTTTGAAGAATGAAAAAGAAGCATGTTTACCATATTTATTTTACTTGGAGTGTTCTACTTTATCCAATTCTTTTTCTATTAAGTATTTGGATTGTTTATTGGTGGGAGGTAAGTTTTTCTAATTCCTTAAATGAGTTTGGTGTTTATCCAAGAGAAGTATCTGGGCTAATTGGTATTTTAATGAGCCCGCTTGTTCATTCCAATCTAGAGCACCTATATCATAATTCTGCTCCGTTGGTGGTCCTATCTGCATCTCTTTTTTACTTTTATAAGCCAATTAGTTGGCGAGTTTTTGTTCTTGGATATTTAGGTTCTGGGATGCTACTTTGGCTAATTGGTAGGCCTTCTTATCATATTGGTGCTAGTGGAATAATTTATTTTTTATTCGGTTTCCTTTTCTTTAAAGGTTTAATTTCACGCTATTTTAGATTAATAGCTCTTTCTTTAGCAGTCGTTTTTCTTTATGGAAGCTTAGTATGGGGTATTTTTCCAACTCAGGAAAATGTATCTTGGGAAGGGCACTTGGCTGGTTTAATTGTTGGTTTTATTCTAGCCTTGGTATATAAAAATTTTACAATTCTTTCCGTTTACGATAAGTTAAAGCATCCAATTATAGAAGACCAACCTGATGATCCTTTTTTACAACAGTTTGATGAGCATGGTAATTTTATTGATGCCAAAGACTTAGAGCATGTATCATCTAAAACCTCTCACTCAACTAGTATTGATGGAGTAGAGGTAAANTATGAAATTAACACTAAAAAAAATAATCCTAATTGATTGTTACCTTCTTCCTTGCTTCACAAGTTGTTCTTATTTCACAAACCTTCTCAAGATTTCATATAATACTACACCACAAGCCACTGAAACATTTAAAGATCCTGTTTTTCCTAGCATTGGTAAACTAACGCTATAATCAACTTCTTTCAGCAGCTGTTTAGAAACTCCCTTGCCTTCATCTCCCATAATTAGAGCTGTTGGCATGTTATCTATAGCAGTACTGTAAATAGACTGATTTGCTTTTTCCGAAGCAGCAATTACTTGAATACCACTTGATTTCATGTAAAATACAGCATCTAAAATATGATTTACACGCACAATAGGCATATTAAATACAGCACCCGACGATGTTTTTACTGTTTCGTTGTTGATTGGTGCTGAGTTGTTTAATGGAATGACTACACAAGCAACACCAGAAGCTTCTGCGGTTCTAATTATTGCTCCTAGATTTCTTACATCTGTAACACCATCTAAAAGTAAAAACCTTGGGTTGGATGAATCTTTTAAGTTTCTTTCAATTTCCTCTTCTAAGTTTGCGTATGTAATTGGACTTATAAATCCAATACATTCTTGGTGATTGAGATGCGCATATTTTCTAAACTTTTGCGGAGGCACAAAACTTACTTTTACATTTCTTTTCTTGGCTAAATCTATTATTCCATGATACTCTTTAGATTTATTATTTTTGCTTAACCAAATGCTTTCTATCTGTGTATTATCCTGAAGCAGTGCTTCGTGAATGCTGTGGATGCCGAAGATGTGCTGATTATTATTTTGATCCATGTTTTATAAAATAAAAAGCCCCACGTTATTTTAGCGTAGGGCTTGATTGATTATGCTTTTGTTTTATTGCTTTAGTATTTTGTGAGAAAACACTTGGTTGTTAGAAACCATCTTTAATATATACGTCCCTGAATTTAAATTAGAGGTATCAAGTGTTAAGTTCTTTGAAGAAGGTGTTTGCTTGGAATTCATTACTTTTCTTCCAGTAACATCGTAAATTTCAATTTGAACAGCTTCACCTAAAAGCTCTTGGTTTAAAGTTATATTTAATTTTTCTTTTACAGGATTTGGCCATACACTTATTTGATCAAATACAAAGTCTTTACTAGACATTGTTTGATTTATACCAGTAACAATTATGCTCACTCTTTGATTATTTTGATTAAATAATTCGTCTTTATGAGTTATTTCAATAGTGTAAAATCCACTAGCATTTTCAACATCTACAACTTCAATATTATCAACGATATTGTCTCCTTTAATAGCTGCAAGATTTAGGTTGTTTCTATTAAGTTTCCAGGGTTCAAAAACTTGTCCTGATTCACTAATAACTCTCAAGTCTAGATCATTAACAAGAACAGGTGTACTGTCATTAGCACCTGCAGTGTTTACATCACCTTCACGATCAATCCAAGTTATAGAAGCCCTTAGTTCTTCACCTTCTTCCACATATACTTCAAAGCTATACGTCTCGTTATTGTTTAACTCATACTCTTCGATTATAGACTTTTCGTTTTTGGTTTCCAAAATAGTTTCAGCAGCAAACTTAGCGTTTACTAAGCCCCAACCAGATTTAGGGTCTGGTCCAACGTCTCCAAAATCATCTGCAGTGTGGCATAATAAACCTCTTAGCGTTGATGATATCATAAATTCTTCGTTTTCGTTAAAGTATAATTCTTGCAACAGAATTGCCGTTCCTGCCACATTTGGAGCAGACATTGACGTCCCAGTGCTCGTCCCATAGGAAGCATCATTCTGATTACTCGCCGAAGTTAATCCAGTGCCATTTCCNGCNACATCAGGTTTAATTCTTCCATCATCAGTAGGTCCTTGACTGCTTCCNGGATTTATGCTTACATTAGCTAAATCTCCTTGACCGCCTGGAAATAAAATGGCATCATTTGCATTGGCTATTACCATCACNTTTTTTGATACNTTATTGCCAACAAGTTTGTCTAGTCCTGGGCCTAATGATTGCGTATTTCCACTTGTTCCATCATTTCCTGCTGAAATAAAAGGTAAAGTGTAAATGAAATTTCTAGTTGCAGCATCCCATTGTCTTGACTCAGATATATATTTTCCGATATTTGCATCGTTTATATTTTCAACTGGGGTACCGTAGGAATGATTACTTACCAATAATCCTTCATTGTTTGCTTGTTGCTGAACTTGCAATAAATCACTATTCCAATTATGAGAAAGTATTTTCACATCTGTTGCCATCCCTTTTGCATTAGAGTTGACTCCTCTTGCAGCAATTGTTCCTGTTACGTGTGTAGCGTGAAAACCATTCTGCCCAGCTGGACCATCTTGTAATAAAATTCTTGAGTTTCCTTCATCGTCGGCAAATTCAAAATGACTTTGAAGTGCCATTTGTTGGTCCCAAACACCAACTTTTAAGTCTGTGCCTCTAAGGTTTAAATTCAAACTTCCCCCTTCTTGTAGGAAATTAGTTCTTGTTGATGCTGCCGCATCAGTGTTATCGATAAAGTAATATATTAATTCGCCTTGGTCTGTCACTCTTACTAGCTCACCTTCTTGACCATCTTTGTTTTTTATGAACCTTTCTGCCTCTCCGCTTTCAATTAGATAGTTCACTTTTCTTTCTTGACTAATTATATAATCATTTACCGAGTTAACAGCTTCTTGGTCTATGTTTTTTTGTAAGTTATTTTGAATCCAACGCTTTTGATTGTCATTTTGCCCATATGCTATTGAAACTAGCATTAAAGTTATCAATATTATTTTCCTATTCATTATTATTTTTTTGATTTGTAAATTTAATTATTTTTATTCTAGTAACAAACCTTTATTTTAATTTTAACTTGGCTAGACATTATTTATATTTTTTTTTGTAACAAAAAAGGGAGCTATTTTTAGCCCCCTTTTTAACATTTTTTATTGATTATTTTTATTCATCAACAGTTATAATGTTAGTTCCTTCCCAGAAAGTACCTAACACTTCACCGTCTTCAACTGCTGAGAAAACGTAATTTAGTGTAATTTCACCAGTTGATGAGTCATAAAAACCAAAGGCTTCATATACACCATCCACAACTTCACCAGATTGCAAAGGTATTTCCTCTCTTGAAATTGTAGAGGTTACCTCAACTGTTCCTGACTCACTACCACCTGGTCCAGGTGTAAAGATTAGTTCGTAGCTCGTGTTTGTTGGTGATGCTATGCCTGGTAGGTTGTTGTCAACTATTAAAACGTCACAATCAAACCCAGAATTTAATGCACCAGTTCCTGAAGAAGTACCTTCTCCAACATCTTCTACGTTTAAATCACCAATCCATTCATAAAATGGAGTTGGACAGTTTGAAACTTGTACAATGTTAACTGTTTTACTTCTTGATCCAACGTCTGCAATTCCAGTTCTTAAGTTTGCATTATTTTCACCTAAAGACACTGTAAATGTAATTACATTATCTGACTCATCATCACCACCATCTTCAGATTCTGACAGCGTTCCTGTGATAATAACTCTAGTCTCTCCTGCTGGAATCGTTACAGACTGAGCTAAATCAAAGTTAGTGCCAAGTATTGCTGTATCCTCATCTATATTTAAGTCTATTGTCACATCTTCATTCAAAGGAAGTGCTAATGATATGTCTAATGAGAATTCGTCTTCTACATCTAAAGCAGTGATCACTGGTCTATTTGCATCTGTGAAAGCTACAAAGTTTCCTTCACTATACACAGCATCATCTGGATCACAACTTACCAGTATCAACTGCATTATTAATACAATTAAAAAATATTTTTTCATTTCTTTTTTTTTTAAAAATTAATATCCTGGGTTTTGTTGCCCTTCAATTGCAGGATTTGCCTCGAATTCGGTATTCGGAATAGGCATTACCCATCTGTGGTCTGTGTTTGGAATTTCACATGCATCAAAAGGGTCACAGTCTTTAGGATCTCTATCTACAGTTCTGTTAGCTTTTGGTCCTAATCTTCCCAAATCTATATATCTAAATCCTTCGTAAGCTAACTCTTTTCTTCGTTCATCTAGAATAGCTCCCCACGCTTGTTGTTGACTAGCAAAGTTTTGCAAGCTAGGTGCACTTGATTCATAACGAATATCTGTGATTTGCTTTAATGTTTCAGCAACACCTTGAAGGTCGTTGTTATGAGCTTGTGCTTCTGCTTTGATAAAGTACATTTCAGAAACTCTTATCATTTTTAAATCAGCAAGGTGATTAAACTCACTTCCTGGATATTTATTGATAGGTAAGATATCACACTCTCTGTATTCTTCTTCACTACAGTCTTGGTAGTTAGGGTTGATTTCTGCTGTTGGGTGAACCATAACACCAAACCTTACATCATTTTCACTCAATGTATTAAATAAAGCTCTACTCATTTCATAGAAAGGAGATCCGTCTCTAGATGAATTCACTGATGCCCATATTCTACCAACTCTACTGTCTCCAGCAACTCTTCTAAGTGCAAAGATGTTTTCACCTTGTGCTTGGTCGAGCCATATTTGTCTATAAACATTTGGTGTAGAAAGCGGTACCTGACTAATAAGCTCATCAGCTAATTCCTCAGCCAAGTCATATTGTTCTCTGTACAATCTATACCTTGCTTCAAGCCCTGTTATAGCGCGCTGATTCATTAAGAACACATCAGTGTTATTAATGTTATTTCTTGCAAATTGTAAATCACTTTCAATAAATTCAAATATCTCAGAGTTTGGAGATCTAGGTAGAAAATCATCTATTTCTGGTACGAAATCTAATTTCAGGACTCCTAACGCATTTGGATCGGTCATGTCTGGTGAAAAATATGCCAATAGCTCTACATTAGAATATGCTCTTATGGCGCGCAACTGACCTTCTATTTCTCTCATTTCTGCTAGCTCATCTGGCGTATATTCATTTCCGTTATTTCTTACCACATCAGTAGCNTCAAGAAGTCGGTTACAGAAGTTTATCAATAAATATTTGTTGCCCCAGATTGCNCNAGGTGATCCCGAACCAGAGTTAAGTAAGAATAAGTAATCTCCACCTAATCCTTGTCCACCATTTGCAAATCCAATTTTAACCTCATCTGTCCAAATTGAGTTAAATGAAATTTGAGCATTATTACTCCAAACTCCCATTACTGCATTTAGGCCCTGTCTCAAGTCATCTACTTCTTGATATGCTCTAGGTAAATCAACAAAGCCTTTTTGGTCAATATCGATGGCATCTTCACATGATGTAAAGCCCATTGATATAAGCAATCCTATTAATATTAATTTGATCTTTTTCATATCTTTTTAAAATTTAAGTTCTAATCCTACATTATAAATTTTTGGAGTAGGGTATTGATACTGATCTCCTCCTCTTGGACTTTCAGCATCCCAACCTCTCCATTTACTAAAGGTTAGAATATTTTCTGCCTGTGCAAATATACGTAATCCTGAAATATTATCACCAAGCCATCTTTGTGGTAAATTATAACCAAAAGACAGAAGTCTTAGTCTTAAGTAAGAAGCATCAGTTAAGAATCTGTCAGAAAACTCTTCCAATCCTCTATTATTTGCATTTAGTCTAGGTACTGTAGTAATCCTGTTTTCAGGAGTCCAATGATTCAACACATCAGCAGACATATTAAATACACCAATATTGTTTGGGTTCATTACTCCAGAATAATCATAATCGTATCTTAAAATGTCAGCTACAAATGTAAACTGTGTACTTAAGAAAAATCCTTTGTAATCAGCATCTAGCGTAAATCCACCCTGAATTCTAGGAATAAACGATTGGTCTGTAAAGTATCTGTCAGTACCTGGGTCTGGGTTTTCAGTCAACTCACCATCTGCATTTTCAAATAACAGGTTACCATTGGTTGGATTCACACCTGCATATTTCAATACATAGAATTGATTTGCTATTCCACCTTCAAAGTTCCCTGTTAAGGATGAGCCATCCCATGTATTGTCGCTATCTCCAGGTACGCTCACAATAGTATTATCGTTGTAAGATCCATTAAACCCTAAGGTAATACTAAAATCATTTTGTCGGTCTCTAATTAAATCATAAAACACCTGAAGCTCAACCCCTTTGTTAGTCATACTACCTTGGTTAGCACTTAGGCTTGTAATACCATTAATTGCTGATAACAGAACATCTTGGTATAAACCTCTAGTTTCTCCAGAATATACTTCCATGCTACCACGTACTCTATTTTCAAGTAATCCAAAATCAACACCAATATTAGATTGGTATCCTCTTTCCCAAGATAAATCACCATTTCCTAATCCTGTTAAACCAAAACCAGGTGCTCCTGCATAACCCCCTCTAACACCATAAGTATCAAATTGAAGTAATGCACCACTGAACATTGATGGGCCAGCAATCAGTTGGTTACCAGTAACCCCCCAAGATCCTCTCAGTTTCAAGTTATCAAAAATGCTATTTTCCATAAAGTCTTCTTCATCAATATTCCATCTAGCACTTATAGATCCAAAAGTACCCCATCTATTAGCATCACTAAATCTAAAAGCTGCATCTCTTCTTACAGTTGCTGATACTCCATATTTACGCTTGTAATCGTAATCTACAAAACCAAAATATGAAAACAAACCTGCATCAATATGTCCTGCACTAACCTCTGGTACATAAAAATCGTTACTTGGGTCGTAAGGAATATAACCTGTACCCCATCCAGATTCTGAAATAGGATTTAATCCATTTTGAGTAAAGTTCATGTTTCTAGAGTGTCCTTTGAAATACTCTGTAAATAATGAAGCTTGAAAAGTATGGTCTTCATTAAATGTTTTTTGGTATCTCAATTCTGTAGTATTGTTGATTAACAGCTGTCTAGCGTGTTGGTTCGACTCAAATCCTCCAAACTCCTGTCCCTGTTCTAAAAATAAGAAAGAGTTAAAAGAGTTTGCACTTTGAAACACGTTTCTATTTGATTGCAAGTAATCAAAGCTCATGTTAGTTCTTATAGATAAGTCATCTCTAATTTGATATTTTGCATTTGCACCCGCTATCATTTTTATTTCATCAGTTCGGTCTCTAAAAGTTCTCATTTTATCCATTAGGAATAATGGAGTTAATCTTAAAGTACCATCTGCATTGTAATCATTCACTAATGTCTGGCTGTCAACATATTGGTCTGGGCTTACGTAAGGTAAAGAGTTGTTTGCTCCAAGCACATAATTTTGGTTGACACCACCTGTACCTGCACTATTCATTTCATTTCTTTGAGAATAGTTAATGGTTACATTTGTTCCATATTCAAATTTACCATCTGCAGACTTACCGTTAAGGTTATTTCTAAATGAAAATCTGTGTAAATCAGAATTTTCTAATATACCATCTTGCTTAGAGAATCCAATGGAAGTGAATGATGTTAGGTATTTTCCACCCTGTGATAAAGTAACAGTATGGTCTTGAGTTGCACCCCTTCTGAAGAATTGGTTTCTCCAGTTAGTGTTTATTCCAAACTCATCAATTTCTTGCTGAGATAAACCAGTACCAAATCCATTACCAAATCTATTCTCAAGTCCAAGAATACCTCTTGAATCCAGCATGTTGTAGTCGTTTCTTTGTAGTTGGTTGAAGCCATAAGTTCCAATATAGTTTACTTCTAGAGCTTGCTCAAAACCACCACGTCTTGTAGTTACTACAATTACACCATTGGCACCTCTGTTTCCATAAATTGCAGCTGCTGCAGCATCTTTTAGGACAGAAACATTTTCAATCTCGTTAGGGTTTAAACTTCTAAATACGTTTGAGTTCTGAGGCATACCATCAATAACGTATAGAGGCTCTGTAGAACCATTTAGAGAGCTTAAACCACGAAGCAAAACATTACTTCCTGCTCCAGGTTGTCCAGAACCAGTTGTAATATTTAATCCTGGTACTTGTCCCTGTAAGGTTTGTAGGAAGTTTACGTTGGGACGACCCTTAATTGTTTTGGAGGTAACCGTACTAGACGCTACATTCGATGTCTTCTTGCTTACTGTACGATAAGCTTCGACCACCACATCATCAAGTAACTCTGTGTCATTTTCAAGAGTTACATTCAATGTAGTTTGATTTCCAACAGAAACTTCTTGAGTAGCGAAGCCCATGTATTTAAATTGCAACACGTCTTGTGCTGTTACTTCAATAGTAAACATACCATCAAAATCTGTCTGAGTCCCGCGGTTTTCTCCTTTGACTACAACATCCACTCCTGGAAGAGGAACGCCATTGTCATCAGATACTGTACCGCTGACTGTTTTTTCTTGTGCAAATGTCATTTGCACAATGAACACTAATACTAGTGTAAAAATTCCACTAAACTTTGTTCTCATTTTGTTTATTTATTTGAATTAGCCAACGCCAAAAATCAAAATTAAAAGTTAATTACACAACTTTTTTGAGCTCTAATTTTATTTTAATGTGTTAAAAGTTTAGTTAAACTTTATTTTAACATTAAAAAAACGTGTTCAAACTGAGGTGTACTTGTGTGTTTTGAAAATTAAATTCTTGTTGGCTAGACCTACCATTTGCAAAGATTAGACGTAATAAACCTCCCTTTGTATTTAGTCCAATACCAAAGCCAAAACTGAATAAATTTTCTTCAAGATCAATTAGTTTATTTTGGTAATATCCATAATCTAAAACTGTATTTGCGTATAAATCTGGGCTTAAAAAGTATCTTATTTCTGTTTGTAAGCTGTAGAATGATGTAGCAATTAGGCTATTTTCATCAAAACCTCGTACACTTTTTAGCCCTCCTAGTCTAAATAATTCATTGTCTACAAAATTTCTTGAGCCTAATAGTTGAATAGTAGATGCTAGATGTAAATACGTTTTAGGTATGATTTGTTGAAGTGTTTCGCCGTAAAATTCAAGTTTAGTCTGATTTTCATTTTCCTTTGCTGTTTTTCTGTTCCCTCTCAATAATCTTAATTCAGCAAAATCTCGATTAACAATTTCTCCAATATTCCTTTTTCTGTTGTTGAATCTTGTTGTTACGCCGTAAAAGCGTGCTTTGAAGTCGGTAATCGGGTTGTTTACAGTTGAAGTTTGTACGTCGTCGGATTGTAAATTACTAGAATTAGTCATTTCCAGGTCACCAAATGCTTCCCATTGATGGTTAATGTGATATCCAAGCCTTAATTCTTGTGTGCTTCTTGCAAATGTCGAGTCTTGCCTAAAAAGTTCTATGCCTGCCTCGGGGGTGAATCTAGTGTTGAATACAAATGGTAGGGCTAAACGGCTTTTGAATATTTGTTGCTCTTGTCCGTCGTTTTTATATCTTATAATTAAAGTTTCACCGTAGTTCAGATTGTTTTTTAGTAATACATCTAGGTAGCCATTTAAATTTAATCCAGAACTTTCTTCTTCATTACTGAAGCCTATAAAACCATCAAAGGAATTGATTTTATTCTTCTCTAAATATATAAAGACGTTTACAGAATCTTTTGTAAATTGAACTTCAGGGTTTTTTATTTCGCTAACAAAGTCTATGTTTTGGATTGCTTTTGTCTTTTTTTTTAGTTTCTCTTCTGTGTAGGTTTCACCTTTTTTTATCCTTATGTAGTGTGTTTTGAAACTTTCAGGAAACTCATCGTAGCCTCTTATGTAAACCTGGTTAAATTTTCTTAACTTGTTAATTTCTATATTTATGTGAGCGTGTAAAATATTTTCATCTGTTTCAATTGGTGTATAATTTACTTTTGCAAAATCATAACCTTTATTTTTGAGGTTTTTCATGATGATTTTTTGAGTATTTTCCCAATCTTTGAACGCTATTTGGATTATGTTTGTTTTGTTTCTCTTGTCTATAATAAGATTAGCGAAGTCTTCTGGTATTCTTATTTTGATACTGTCAATTTTGCGATTTAATGTAATATGATGAGAAATTTGGGTCTGGTTGGTTAAATTGCTTTCTACGTTAAGATTGAGGTATCCTTCTTTATAAAAGTTTATAATCGTTTGTTTTTTGAAGTCCTCTGCTTCCTTTATACTATGAGCCTCTTTGCTGAAATTCTTTATATCGTTGTCTGTGCTGTCAATAATGATGAAGTCAATCTTTAATTCTTGTCCTGTTAAGCTACAATAACTTATCAAGCTAATTACTAAGTAGAATAATAGGGGTTTCATTGTTTTCAAAAATACATGAGTTGAAAATGTTGTAAAATTAGTAACTTCAAAGGAGAATATTTCATACTTTGAACTGAATCTATTAAAAACTAATTATACTAACTCTTTATTTATTGTTATTTCGCTTGGATACGTTTTGTAAAAGTATGCGGTTTGTGTATAATTGTTTAGCAGAAATCGGGTTTAATATATTTTTGTGATCTAGCGTTTTTAAACCTCTATTTTTTATCAAATTCTTTGCTTGCTTCAGGCAAAGGAATCAAAACACGTTATGTGAATGTGAGTTGAAACATTTGTCTAATTGCACTCTTATGTCTTTTGTAACTAAGAAACACTGGAATACCTGTGCCTTATATTTAAGTCTTTCTATATTAGGATTAACTGTTTCAAATGTCAGAATACTCAAGCTTCATAAATTTATTTTTAGAATGTAATTGGGTAAGTGGTAGTGGTTAAGTTACGTTTTCTAAATAGTATAACTTATTTTTTGTTGTTTTATTATTACTTGAGTTTTTTTTGTTCACAAATATATAATTATTGCAATTTAGTTATCTGCATTTTTCAAGATGCCTTTTGTCTCTTTTTGTTTGGAGAATTAGATAGATGTATAGCCATACGTGAACCAAAAAAACATGCGTTTGATGTTTGGTATTTTGGATTTTTTTTATTTACATACTTAACTCTTTTTTATGCGTAAAGAATCCGCTGAGTGATGAATGGCTTGATTTAAACTGTGTTTATTTTGGTAAGGATTGCGTTTGCTGAAATAAATTTATCTGTTCTGAGTCTTGATGATTAATATAGTTGTCTGTATGACTACTATTTAGCTTAGTTGGTGAATTAAAATTGTATTTCTGTTTTGTTTCATAGGTTTTTTAAGTTTAATTTTTTTAGTTTTTAAGAGATAATATTTCTGCAAGAACTATTGTGTTATTTTGGTTGATGATTGTTGTAGGATTAACTTTCATAAAATTAATTATTTATAATTTGCTTGTTTAAAATTAATTACTACTTTTGCAACTCCTAAAAATTAGGGTTATTAAATTAATATTTGTAGAATAATATGCCAACAATTTCACAATTAGTTAGAAAAGGAAGACGTACTATAACTAAGAAGAGTAAATCGGCTGCTTTGGATTCTTGTCCTCAGAGACGTGGAGTTTGTACGCGTGTTTACACTACTACACCAAAAAAACCTAACTCAGCAATGCGTAAAGTTGCTCGTGTAAGGTTAACAAATGGTAAAGAAGTGAACGCATACATTCCAGGGGAAGGACACAATCTTCAAGAGCACTCGATAGTATTAGTTAGAGGCGGGAGAGTAAAAGACTTACCGGGTGTAAGGTACCATATAGTAAGAGGTGCTTTAGATACAGCTGGGGTAGAAGGTAGATTGCAACGTAGAAGTAAATACGGTGCTAAACGTCCAAAAAAATAAGTTGAATACGTTAAAGTAAAGACATGAGAAAAAGACAGGCAAAAGCAAGACCTATACTTCCAGACCCAAAGTTTAATGATCAGCTAGTTACGCGTTTCGTAAATATGTTGATGTGGGATGGTAAAAAGTCTATCGCTTTTAAAATCTTCTATGATGCAATGGATATTGTAGAAGAAAAAAAACAAGACGATGAAAAATCAGCATTAGAAATTTGGAAAGAAGCATTATCTAATGTGATGCCTCACGTTGAAGTGAGAAGTAGGAGAGTTGGGGGAGCAACCTTTCAAATTCCTACTCCTATCCGTCCGGATAGAAAGATCTCTACAGCTATGAAATGGTTAATTAGTTTCTCAAGAAAAAGAAATGAAAAGTCGATGGCTGCAAAATTAGCTGCTGAAGTGTTAGCAGCTGCCAAGGAAGAAGGAGCAGCGGTTAAAAAGCGTGTTGATACACACCGTATGGCTGAAGCTAATAAAGCATTTTCACACTTTAGATTCTAATATAATGGCACAAAGAGATTTAAAATTTACAAGAAATATTGGTATTGCGGCGCACATTGATGCGGGTAAAACTACTACTACTGAGCGTATTCTTTATTATACAGGTGTAAGTCATAAAATAGGAGAAGTGCATGATGGTGCTGCGACTATGGACTGGATGGAGCAAGAGCAGGAGCGTGGTATTACTATTACATCTGCTGCTACCCACTGTAAGTGGATGTACAGAGATCAAGAATATACAGTTAATATTATTGATACTCCTGGTCACGTTGATTTTACGGTAGAGGTGGAACGTTCACTTCGTGTGTTAGATGGTGTTGTTGCATTGTTTAGTGCGGTTGATGGTGTTGAGCCACAGTCAGAAACTGTTTGGAGACAAGCTGATAAGTATAAAGTTCCTCGTTTAGGTTTTGTTAATAAAATGGACCGTCAGGGAGCTAACTTCTTTAACGTGTGTAAGCAGGTTAGAGAAATGCTAGGTGGTAATCCAGTACCTTTACAGGTTCCTATTGGAGACGAAGCTGACTTTAGAGGAGTAGTTGATTTGATTTCTAAGAAAGCTGTCATTTGGAATGATGAGGATATGGGGATGACTTATGAAGTTATTGATATTCCTGCTGAATTAGAAGAAGATGTAACTAAATATAGAACAGAGCTTGTAGAGGCGGTAGCAGAATACGACGAAGAGTTAATGGAAAAATTCTTTGAAGATGAAGATTCCATTACTGAAGACGAAATAATTGCTGCTTTACGAGCGGCAACTATTGATATGTCCATCATTCCTATGATGTGTGGTTCTGCGTTCAAAAATAAAGGTGTTCAGGCAATGCTTGATGCGGTAATGAGATTTTTACCTTCACCAGTAGATGTTGAAGCTATTGAAGGAGAAAACCCTTCTACTGGAGAAATGGAATCAAGAAAGCCAAATGTTGATTCACCATTTTCTGCGCTAGCTTTCAAAATTGCAACCGATCCGTTTGTTGGGCGTTTAGCATTCTTTAGAGCTTATTCAGGAACATTAGATGCGGGTTCTTATGTGTTGAACAATCGTTCAGGAAAAAAGGAACGTATTTCTAGAATGTACCAAATGCACTCTAATAAGCAGCAACCAATTGATAAAATTGAGGCTGGTGATATTGGTGCAGCGGTTGGTTTTAAGGATATTAAGACCGGAGATACATTAACCGATATGGATAATCCAATTGTTTTGGAATCTATGTCTTTCCCTGATCCAGTAATTGGTATTGCTGTTGAGCCAAAAACAAAAGCTGATGTTGAGAAAATGGGTACAGCTTTAGCTAAATTAGCTGAAGAAGACCCAACCTTTGTTGTAAAGACAGATGAGGCTTCAGGTCAAACAGTAATCTCAGGAATGGGGGAGCTTCACTTAGATATCTTAATAGATCGTATGAAACGAGAATTTAAGGTAGAAGTTAATGTAGGTGAGCCTCAAGTTGAATACAAGGAAACGGTGAAGAAAGTAGCAGACCATAGAGAAGTTTATAAAAAACAAACTGGTGGTCGTGGTAAATTTGCTGATATTGTATTTGAAATGGGACCTGTAGATGAAGACTTTGAAGGAATTGGTTTACAGTTTATTGATCAAATTAAAGGAGGTAGAATTCCTAAAGAGTTTGTTCCTTCAGTTAAAGCAGGATTTGAAGCTGCTATGAAAGTTGGTCCACTTGCTGGATTCCAAATGGACACTTTAAAGGTGACTCTTAAAGATGGTTCTTTTCACCCTGTAGATTCAGATCAATTGTCTTTTGAATTAGCGGCTAAGCTAGGTTTTAAAGCTGCATCAAAGAAAGCTGGTGCTGTAGTGCTTGAACCAATGATGAAGGTAGAGGTAGTTACTCCAGAAGAAAACATGGGAGATATAGTTGGAGATTTGAACCGAAGAAGAGGTCAAGTAAACGATATGTCTGATCGTTCAGGAGCTAAAGTAGTAAAAGCTATCGTTCCATTATCAGAAATGTTTGGTTATGTAACTACTTTAAGAACATTATCTTCTGGTAGAGCAACTTCAACAATGGAGTTTTCACATTATGAAGAAACTCCAAGTAATATTTCAGAAACAGTAATCGCTGCGGCGAAAGGAGAAACAAACGCGTAATAAGAACTTATCATGAGTCAGAAAATAAGAATCAAACTTAAATCTTACGATCACAACTTGGTTGATAAGTCAGCTGAAAAAATCGTAAAAACTGTAAAAACTACTGGTGCTGTAGTAACTGGTCCCATACCATTACCTACTAAAAAGAAGATTTTTACTGTTTTACGTTCACCTCACGTAAACAAAAAATCGCGTGAGCAATTTGAGCTGAATTCATTCAAGCGCCTATTGGATATTTATAGTTCTTCGTCAAAAACTATTGATGCTTTGATGAAACTTGAATTACCAAGTGGTGTAGAGGTAGAGATCAAGGTTTAATTACAACGAATAAGGAAATGAGAAATAAGTGCGGTAAAACATACTGCACTTGTTTTTTAATGTTTAAATAATTAATAATAATAAATATGTCTGGGTTAATAGGAAAGAAAATTGGCATGACCAGCATCTTTGATGAAAATGGGAAAAATATTCCATGTACAGTAATTGAAGCAGGTCCATGCGTAGTTACCCAAGTCAGAACCATTGAGGTTGACGGGTATGAAGCTCTTCAACTTGGTTTCGATGACAAATCAGACAAGAATGCTAGTTTAGCTGCTCAAGGGCACTTTAAGAAAGCTGGTACTTCAGTCAAGAGAAAAGTCGCCGAATTCCAAGGATTTGAAGAAGAACACAAACTAGGTGATCATGTCACTGTAGATTTGTTTAAAGAAGGAGAATTTGTTGATGTTGCAGGAACTTCAAAAGGTAAAGGGTTTCAAGGTGTTGTAAAGCGCCATGGTTTTGCCGGTTCAGAAAGAACGCATGGTCAACAAAGTATGTTAAGAGCACCTGGTTCAGTTGGTGCTGCTTCTGATCCATCAAGAGTATTCAAAGGAATGCGAATGGCTGGTCAGACTGGAAATGCAAGAGTTAAAGTTCAAAACCTTAGAGTGTTAAAGGTGGTGCCTGAAAAAAATCTTTTAGTAGTAAAAGGTTGTGTTCCAGGTCATACCAACGCTTATGTAACTATTGAGAAGTAATGAAGTTAGCAGTATTAGATATAAACGGTAAAGAAACAGGTAAGGAAGTAACACTTTCTGACGCTGTTTTCGGAATAGAGCCTAATAAGCACGCTATTTATTTAGATGTTAAGCAACACCTTGCCAACAAACGCCAAGGTACACATAAAGCTAAAGAACGTGCAGAGATTAAGGGTTCAACGAGAAAAATCAAAAAGCAGAAAGGAACAGGTACTGCCCGTGCTGGTAGTATCAAGTCTCCTGTTTTTAGAGGGGGTGGTAGAATTTTTGGTCCAAGACCTAGAGACTATCATTTTAAATTAAACAAAAAATTGAAACGTTTAGCCCGTAAATCTGCTCTTGCTCAAAAAGCAAAAGCTAATCAGATTATGGTTCTAGACGATATTCAGGTAGCCCAACCAAAAACCAAAGAATTCAAGCAAATGCTTAACAATTTGGGAGTTGCTGACAAAAAATCAGTGTTTGTGTTGGATGTGTCAAATAAAAATGTATATTTGTCAGCGCGAAATTTAGAAGAGTCTAAAGTTGTAACTGCTTCAAATTTAAACACTTACAATATTTTAAATAATACTGTTTTAGTGTTTTCGGAGGCAGCTTTGGCTTCTTTAGAGAGTAACTTAACAAAATAAGCAAGTAATATGAGTATTTTATTGAAACCTATAATTACAGAAAAGGCTACTCAGGACAGCGAGTTAAACAATACTTTTTGGTTCGAGGTGCAGCCTTCAGCGAACAAGGTTCAGATTAAGAATGCCATTGAGCAAGCTTATGGTGTTAATGTTGAGACAGTTCGCACGATGAATGTTTATCCGAAGGTGAAGAGCCGTTTCACAAAAACAGGTGTTGTAGTTGGTAGAAAGAAATTTACCAAAAAGGCAATTGTTACTGTGACGGATGGAGAGACGATAGATTTATATAGTAATCTTTAACAAAAAAAAATGTCGGTAAGAAAGTTAAAACCTATTACCCCAGGTCAGCGTTTTAGAGTTGTTAATGGTTTCGACGCCATTACAACTGATAAGCCGGAGAAGTCATTATTGGCTCCGAAAAAACGATCAGGAGGTAGAAACAATCAAGGTAGAATGACCATGCGCTACATAGGTGGTGGTCATAAAAAAAGGTATCGTATTATCGACTTCAAAAGAGATGTTTTTGACATGCCTGCTGAAGTTAAGTCGATTGAATACGACCCAAACAGAACTGCTTTTATTGCGTTATTGCAATATGAGAACGGAGAGAAGCGTTATATCGTAGCTCCAAATGGTTTAAAAGTTGGTGATTCATTAGTGTCTTCACAAGAAGGAGCCTCTATTGAGATAGGGAACTCTATGCCATTGTCTAAAATTCCATTTGGTACTATAGTTTCTTGTGTTGAGTTGAGGCCTGGTCAGGGAGCTTGTATGGCTCGTAGTGCTGGTACCTTTGCTCAGTTAATGGCGAAAGAAGGAAAGTATGCAACAATTAAGTTGCCTTCAGGTGAAACACGTTTGGTGCTGTTGGATTGTATGGCTACTATTGGAGCTGTTTCTAATAGTGATCATCAATTACTTGTTTCTGGAAAAGCTGGTAGAAGTAGATGGCTTGGTAGAAGACCAAGGACTAGACCTGTTGTGATGAACCCAGTTGATCATCCAATGGGTGGTGGTGAAGGTAAGTCTTCAGGAGGTCATCCTAGATCTAGAAATGGTATTCCGGCTAAAGGCTTTAAGACCAGATCTAAGAAGAAGTCGAGTAATAAACATATTGTAGAACGTAGAAAAAAATAAATTATGGCACGTTCATTAAAAAAAGGACCCTTCGTTCACTATAAGTTAGAGAAAAAAGTAGCTCAGAGCGTTGATTCAGGAAAGAAATCTGTAATCAAAACTTGGTCAAGAGCTTCTATGATTACCCCTGACTTTGTTGGGCAAACGATAGGTGTACACAACGGTAAACAATTTGTACCTGTTTTTGTGACTGAAAACATGGTAGGACATAAGTTAGGTGAATTTTCTCCAACAAGAACTTTTAGAGGTCATACTGGACCTAAAAATAAAGGTAAAAAATAACTAAACGATGGGAGTACGTAAAAGAAACAAAGCTGAACAGCTTAAAGAGGCAAAAATGAGTGTGGCGTTTGCTAAGCTCAATAATTGTCCAACTTCTCCAAGAAAGATGCGTTTAGTTGCTGATCTTGTAAGAGGAAAAGATGTAGAGCAAGCCTTGCAAATTTTAAGATTTACAACTAAAGAGGCGGCTAGAAGATTAGATAAGCTATTGCTTTCTGCTATAGCTAACTGGCAAAGTAAAAATCCTGATTCTTCAATTGAAGATGCTAACTTGTTTGTGGCAGAGATTAAGGTTGATAGTGCTAGTGTATTGAAGCGTTTGCGTCCTGCTCCACAGGGTAGAGCGCACCGCATCAGAAAGCGCTCTAATCATGTAACTATAACATTAGGAGAAAGAAATAACACAGAAAGCTAAGATAGATGGGACAAAAAACAAATCCAATAGGTAATAGATTGGGAATCATAAAAGGTTGGGAGTCCAACTGGTATGGTGGAAGAGACTATGGAAACAATCTAGCTGAGGACGACAAAATACGTAAGTATATTTTTGCACGTTTATCAAAAGCTAGTGTTTCAAGAGTAATTATAGAGCGAACTTTAAAGCTTGTAACCGTTACTATCACTACTGCAAGGCCCGGTATTATTATTGGGAAAGGCGGCCAAGAGGTAGACAAACTTAAAGAAGAGCTCAAGAAAATTACAAATAAGGAGGTTCAGGTTAATATCCACGAGATTAAAAGACCTGAGTTAGATGCTCATCTTGTAGCAACCAGTGTGGCAAGACAAGTTGAAAATAGAATATCTTACCGAAGAGCTATCAAAATGGCTATTGCAGCAACTATGCGAATGAATGCAGAAGGAATCAAAATCCAAATTTCTGGTCGTTTGAATGGAGCTGAGATGGCACGTTCTGAATCTTACAAAGAGGGAAGAATTCCATTGTCAACATTTAGAGCAGATATTGACTATGCTTTAGTGGAGGCTCACACTACTTACGGTAGATTGGGTATTAAAGTATGGATTATGAAAGGTGAAGTTTACGGAAAAAGAGAGCTCTCTCCTCTCGTAGGTCTTTCCAAAGGCGAAAGAAAAGGTAGTAAAGGAAGACGTCCTAACAAACGTCGTAAAAAGTAATTTAAATCGTAAGAAATGTTACAACCTAAAAGGACTAAACATCGTAAACAGCAAAAGGGTAGAATGAAAGGAGTGTCTCAAAGAGGCCACCGTTTATCAAACGGTACTTTTGGACTAAAATCTTTAGATTCTTCATTTGTGAATTCAAGACAAATTGAAGCTGCTCGTATTGCTGCAACACGATACATGAAGAGAGAAGGATCATTATGGATTAAAATCTTTCCAGATAAACCTATTACAAAGAAACCTTTAGAGGTTCGTATGGGTAAAGGTAAAGGTGCTATTGATCATTATGCGGCTGTTGTTAAGCCAGGTCGAATTATGTTTGAAATTGGTGGTGTCCCTATGGATGTTGCAAAAGAAGCATTAAGACTTGCTGCTCAAAAGTTGCCGGTAAGAACTAAATTCGTAGTAGCTAGAGATTATCAAGAATAAAAAATTATGAAACAGTCAGAAATTAAAGAATTATCTGTAGCAGATTTACACGAAGAACTTGATAAAGCTCGTAAAGAGTTATCAAATTTAAAGATGACTCATGCTATTAGCCCACTTGAAAACCCTATGCAAATTAGAGCTTCAAGAAGAACTATAGCAAGATTAGCTACAGAAATTACTAAAAGAGAATTAGATTAATTCTGCTTACAATGGAAAAAAGAAATTTAAGAAAAGAACGTGTCGGAGTTGTGACTAGCAATAAAATGCAAAAGTCTATCGTTGTTTCCGAAACAAAGAAAGTGAAGCACCCTAAGTATGGTAAATTCGTTATGAAAACCAAAAAGTATGTTGCTCACGATGAAAACAACGATTGCAACGAAGGAGACACAGTACGAATTATGGAAACTAGACCACTTAGTAAGAATAAGTGTTGGAGACTAGTTGATGTAATAGAAAGAGCTAAATAATTATGGTACAACAAGAATCAAGATTAAGAGTAGCCGATAATACTGGCGCCAAACAGGTGCTTGTAATCCGTGTTTTAGGAGGTACAAAAAAGCGTTACGCTTCAGTAGGCGATAAAGTTGTGGTAAGTGTTAAGGAATCAACACCTAATGGAAACATTAAAAAAGGTGCTGTTTCAACTGCCGTAGTTGTAAGAACGAATAAAGAAGTAAGAAGACCAGATGGCTCTTACATTCGTTTTGATGATAACGCTTGTGTACTTTTAACAGGTACAGGCGAAATGAGAGGTACACGTGTTTTTGGCCCTGTTGCCAAAGAATTACGTGATAGTCAGTTTATGAAAATTGTTTCACTTGCACCTGAGGTGCTTTAAATTAACAGCAATGAGTAAATTAAAACTTAAAGTAGGAGATCAGGTGAAAGTTGTTGCTGGTGAAAGCAAGGGTAAGGAGGGAAAGATTTTGAAAATTTCAAAAGATAAAACTCGAGCTATTGTTGAAGGCGCTAATCTTGTTAAGAAACATCAAAAGCCAAGTGCAACTAATCCACAAGGTGGAATCAAAGAGATGGAAGCAGCTCTACATATTTCAAATCTTTCATTATTAACTAAAGACGGACAAACAACTCGTGTTGGTTATAGAATGGAGGATGGGAATAAAGTAAGGTTTTCCAAAAAAACGAATGAAGTAATTTAATTATGAGTTACGTACCAAGATTAAAAGAAGAGTATTCAAATAAAGTTCTTCCAGCTTTAATGGAAGAGTTTGGATATAAGAATACCATGCAGGCACCAAGATTAAAGAAAATCGTGCTTAGCCGTGGTGTAGGAGAAGCTATTGCTGACAAAAAGTTAATTGATCATGCTGTAAATGAGTTAACTCAAATTACAGGTCAAAAGGCAATTGCAACCAAATCAAAAAAGGATGTTGCTAATTTTAAGCTTAGAAAAGGCATGCCTATTGGAGCAATGGTTACTTTAAGAGGTGATAGAATGTTTGAGTTTTTAGATCGTTTGATTACTTCTGCATTACCACGTGTTAGAGACTTTAATGGAATTAAAGCTAACGGTTTTGATGGCCGTGGAAATTATAACTTAGGGGTAACAGAACAAATCATCTTTCCAGAAATTGATATTGATAAGGTGAATAGAATTTCAGGAATGGATATTACATTTGTAACCGATGCTGAAACTGATAAAGAAGCTAAGTCTTTGTTAACTGAATTAGGATTACCCTTTAAAAAGAATTAATTATGGCAAAGGAATCAATGAAAGCACGTGAAGTTAAGCGTGCAAAAACGGTAGAAAAATATGCAGATAAGCGCCAAGCTTTAAAGGAAGCTGGTGATTATGAAGCACTTCAAAAATTGCCTAAAAACGCGTCTCCAGTAAGAATGCACAATCGTTGTAAGCTTACAGGAAGACCAAAGGGGTATATGAGACAGTTTGGTATTTCTCGTGTAATGTTTAGAGAAATGGCTAATAAGGGTCTTATTCCAGGAGTTAAAAAGGCAAGTTGGTAATTTTTAAAAAAAGGAATAATGAATATTGATCCTGTATCAGATTATTTAACAAGAGTTAGAAATGCAGTTGCTGCTTCTCACAGAGTTGTTGAGATCCCTGCTTCAAACTTGAAAAAAGAATTAACTAAGATTTTGTTCGATCAAGGATACATCTTAAGTTATAAGTTTATTGATGACAATAAACAAGGAACTATTAAAATAGCACTTAAATACGATAAGTTAGAGAATGACCCAGTCATTAAAAAACTTCAGCGTATTTCTAAGCCAGGTCTTCGTAAATATGCCTCAGCTAAAGAATTGCCAAGAATATTAAATGGTCTTGGAATAGCTATAGTCTCTACTTCTAAGGGAGTTATGACGGATAAGCAAGCTAGACAAGAAAACGTTGGCGGTGAAGTGCTTTGTTACGTATATTAATTATTTTAAGACTAAACTAAAATGTCAAGAATAGGAAATAGTCCGGTAAGTATTCCTGAAGGAGTAACTGTATCAGTGAACGACAACACGATTACAGTGAAGGGTAAATTAGGGGAGCTTAACCAAGAATTTAGCGATATAGATATTCGCGTAGAAGAGAATGAAGTCATTTTCGAAAGATCTTCTGAAAAGAAGAATATTAAGTCTAAACATGGACTTTACAGAGCTTTAGTTAACAACATGGTTGAAGGTGTTTCTAAAGGTTTTACAAAAGAACTTGAACTTGTAGGTGTTGGTTATAGAGCTTCAAATCAAGGGCAAAAACTTGATTTAGCTATTGGATATTCACACAATGTTGTAATTGAGTTAGCTTCTGAAGTAAAAGTAGAAACCGTTTCAGAAAAAGGTAAAAACCCAATCGTTAAATTATCTTCTTTTGATAACCAATTAGTATCACAAGTAGCTGCTAAAATTCGCTCTTTAAGGAAACCAGAACCTTACAAAGGAAAAGGGATTAAATATGTGGGAGAGTACATTAGAAGAAAAGCAGGTAAATCAGCTTAATAATTAAGACTATGGCATTTTCTAAACAAAAGAGAAGATTAAAAATTAGAAAGCGTATCAGAAGAACAATTTCTGGTACTGCAGAACGACCTAGACTTTCTATTTATAGAAGTAATAAGGCAATATACGCACAAATTGTAAATGACGTTGATGGAGTTACTTTAACTTCAACTTCAACTTTTCATTTAGGTAAAGATGCGGAAGGAAAAACAAAAGTAGAACAATCTACTTTGGTAGGTAAAGCAATTGCTGAAAAAGCACTTAAGCTTGGTGTAGAACACGTTTGTTTTGATAGAGGTGGATTCCTTTACCATGGAAGAGTTAAATCATTAGCAGAAGGAGCTCGTGAGGGCGGACTAAAATTTTAAGAAGTTATGTATCAGAATTATAAAAACGTAGAAATAGTTAAACCTGGTGGATTAGATCTTAAAGATCGTTTAGTAGGCGTTCAACGTGTTACTAAGGTTACTAAAGGTGGTAGAGCTTTCGGTTTTTCTGCTATTGTAGTAGTTGGTGACGAAAATGGTGTTGTTGGACAAGGATTGGGTAAATCTAAAGAAGTTGCTGATGCAATTTCTAAGGCAGTTGAAGATGCCAAGAAAAATCTAGTTCGTATTCCACTTCATAAAGGAACTTTACCTCATGAGCAAAAAGGAAAATACGGTGGAGCAAGAGTACTCCTTATTCCTGCCTCACCTGGTACTGGAGTTATTGCCGGTGGGCCTGCTCGTGTTGTTTTAGAATCTGTAGGTGTACATGACGTACTTTCAAAAAACCAAGGTTCTAATAACCCACACAATGTTGTAAAAGCAACTTTTGATGCTTTGTTACAATTAAGAAGCGCAGAAACCGTTGCTAAACAAAGAGGGATTACTTTAGATAAACTTTTTAACGGATAATATATTAGGTAATGGCAAAAATTAAAGTTACTAAAGTCAAAAGTGCAATTAAAAAACCAAAGCGTCAAAAACTCACTTTGGAAGCACTTGGGCTGAGCAAAATAGGTCAATCTGTTGAACATACAGACACACCTAATATCGTAGGAATGATAAATAAAGTTAAACACTTAGTTTCTGTAGAAGAAATAAAATAATAACTTATGGAATTACACAATTTAAAGCCGGCCAGTGGCTCTACTAAATCAAAAAGCAAACGCTTAGGTAGAGGAGAAGCAACTGGAAATGGTGGTACAGCAGGAAGAGGTCATAAGGGAGCAAAATCTCGTTCAGGTTATTCAAAAAAGATTGGATTCGAAGGTGGGCAAATGCCACTTCAAAGACGTGTTCCTAAGTTTGGTTTTACAAACCCTAACCGTGTAGAATACAAAGGTGTTAACCTTGATGTTTTACAAGATTTGGTAGATCAAGGAAAAATCACAAACGAAGTTAGTCATCAAGTTTTGGTTGATTTAAATGTGATTAAGAAAAATGATTTAGTTAAAATTTTAGGTAGAGGCGAGCTGAAAGCAAGCTTAAAAGTTGCTGCTCATAAATTTACTAAAAGCGCTCAAGAAGCAATTACTAGCGCAGGAGGAGAAGTAATAACACAATAAACCATCTTTTATGAAGATTTTTGAGACCTTAAAAAATATCTGGAAAATTGAAGAGTTAAAAAACAGAATCTTATTAACACTAGGTTTGTTACTTGTATATCGTTTTGGTGCTCAAGTAGTTCTTCCAGGTATTGATTCTGCAGAGCTTGCAAATCTTTCTAGTCAAACAGATGGTGGTTTATTAGGTTTACTTAATGCCTTTACAGGTGGTGCATTTTCTAACGCTTCCGTCTTTGCTTTAGGTATTATGCCCTATATTTCTGCATCTATTGTTGTTCAGTTAATGACAATTGCAATTCCATATTTGCAGAAGCTTCAAAAAGAAGGAGATAGTGGGAGAAAGAAGATCACTCAAATTACAAGATGGCTAACCATTGCAATAACCTTAGTACAAGGACCTGGTTACATTTATAATCTGTTTAATATTCTTCCTTCCTCTGCTTTTATGTTAGATAGTTCTTTCACCTTTGTAGCATCTTCTGTTATCATCTTAACTACCGGTTGTATTTTTGCCATGTGGTTGGGTGAGAAAATAACTGATAAAGGTATTGGTAACGGTATTTCTTTACTTATTATGGTTGGAATTATTGCTACTTTACCACAAGCTTTTTTACAAGAATTTGATTCTAGGTTCAACGAATCAAACGGTGGTTTAATATTAATTTTGATTGAATTGGCCATTTGGTTCCTTATTATTTTAGCAAGCGTTATGTTAGTTAGAGCTGTAAGAAAGATACCAGTTCAATATGCTAGAAAGAATGCTTCTGGCAAGTTTGAAAAATCTGCTTTTGGTGGTGCTCGTCAATTTATACCATTGCGTCTTAACGCCTCTGGAGTAATGCCAATTATTTTTGCTCAAGCAATTATGTTTATTCCGGCAGCCGTTGCAGGCCTTTCAGATTCGGAAGCTGCTCAAGGAATAACAGCTGCTTTCAACGATATGTTTGGTTTATGGTATAATATTGTCTTTGCTTTGTTAATTATAGTTTTTACTTACTTTTACACAGCAATTACGGTTCCTACCAATAAAATGGCAGATGATTTAAAACGTAGTGGTGGTTTTATACCTGGTATCCGACCAGGAACTGAAACTTCAGAATATTTAGACAGAATTATGTCGCAAATAACTTTACCTGGCTCTATTTTTCTTGCTTTAATTGCTGTTTTTCCAGCTTTTATTGTTAGTTTAATGGGAGTTCAACAAGGATGGGCATTGTTTTTTGGGGGTACATCATTATTAATTATGGTTGGTGTATCTATTGATACAATAGAACAGATAAATTCTTATTTATTAAATCGTCATTATGATGGTTTAATTAAGTCAGGCAAAAATAGAAAAGCAGTAGCATAACTATGGCAAAACAACCTTCAATAGAACAAGACGGTACAATTATAGAAGCATTGTCTAATGCAATGTTTCGCGTAGAACTTGAGAATGGTCACATTGTGACAGCTCATATCTCTGGTAAAATGAGAATGCATTACATTAAACTTCTACCAGGAGATAAAGTAAAATTAGAAATGAGCCCATACGATTTAACTAAGGCTCGAATAACCTATAGATATTAAAAGTCATGAAAGTAAGAGCATCTATAAAAAAGAGAAGTTCAGATTGCAAAATCGTTCGAAGAAAAGGACGCCTTTATGTAATCAACAAAAAGAATCCAAAATTTAAACAAAGACAAGGGTAATTATGGCAAGAATTGCAGGTGTTGATATACCAAAACAAAAGCGAGGAGTTATAGCTTTAACCTATATCTTCGGAATTGGCAGAAGTACAGCTAAACACATTTTAGCAGCAGCCAAAGTAGATGAGAATACCAAAGTTACTGATTGGAAAGATGATGAAATTGGACGTATTCGTGAAGCAGTAGGTAACTACACCATTGAAGGTGAGTTAAGATCTGAAGTTTCAATGAACATTAAACGTTTAATGGATATTGGATGTTACCGAGGAATTAGACATAGAACAGGTCTTCCATTGAGAGGACAGCGTACTAAAAATAATTCTAGAACACGTAAAGGAAGAAAGAAAACTGTTGCTAATAAGAAAAAAGTAACTAAATAATTAGAGAATGGCAAAGTCAAATAACAAGAAACGTAAAGTTACCGTTGATGCCTTTGGAGAAGCACACGTTACTGCTTCCTTCAACAACATCATAGTGTCTTTAACAAATAAAAATGGGGATGTTATTTCTTGGTCTTCAGCGGGCAAAATGGGTTTTAGAGGAAGTAAGAAAAATACTCCTTACGCTGCTCAACTCGCTGCTGAAGATGCATGTAAAGTTGCTCATGAAGCAGGACTTAGAAAAGTAAAGGTTTATGTTAAAGGACCTGGAAATGGAAGAGAGTCTGCTATTCGTGCAATTCACAATGCTGGTATTGACGTTACAGAGATTATTGATGTAACTCCACTACCACACAATGGATGTCGACCTCCTAAAAGAAGAAGAGTTTAACTTTGAACGTATAGGTTATCGAAGGATTGACCTTAATTCATAACCCAATTAAATTATAATAAAATGGCAAGATATACTGGTCCCAAAACAAAAATAGCCCGTAAATTTGGCGAGGCAATTTTCGGTGATGATAAATCTTTTGAGAAAAGAAATTATCCACCAGGACAACACGGTAACAACCGTAGAAGAGGAAAAAAGTCTGAATACGCAATTCAGCTAATGGAAAAGCAAAAAGCTAAATATACTTATGGTATTTTAGAAAGACAATTCCGTAACATGTTTAAAAAAGCAACTCGCTCAACTGGTATTACTGGTGAAGTTCTTTTACAGTTATGTGAATCTAGACTTGATAATGTTGTATTTCGATTTGGAGTCGCTCCTAGTAGAAGTGCAGCAAGACAGTTAGTTTCTCATAAACACATTACTGTTAATGGAGAAATTGTTAATATTCCTTCTTTTCAAGTAAAACCTAATGATGTAGTTGGTGTTAGAGAAAAATCTAAATCGCTTTCTGCTATCGATGATTCGCTTAAAAATAACAAGCAAGTCTATGAATGGATGTCTTGGAACGCTGAGAAATTAGAAGGAACTTTTGTATCTGTTCCAGAGCGAACACAAATTCCTGAAAACATAAACGAACAATACATCGTTGAATTGTATTCTAAATAATCATTAACAGAACTCAAATTATGGCATTATTTAATTTCCAAAAGCCCGACAAGGTTATCATGATCGAATCTACCGATTTTGAGGGCAACTTCGAATTTAGACCCTTAGAACCAGGTTACGGTTTAACTGTTGGTAACGCTTTAAGAAGAGTACTGTTGTCTTCATTAGAAGGCTTTGCAATTACCTCTATTCGTATTGATGGTGTTGAGCATGAATTTAGTACAATTCCTGGTGTTGTAGAGGATGTTACTGAAATGATTCTAAATTTTAAACAAGTTCGTTTTAAAAAACAAGTTGAAGATTTAGACAACGAAACAGTAAGCATTAATATAAACGCTAAAGATCAATTAAAAGCGGGCGATTTGCAAAAGTTTATTAGCGGTTTTGAAATACTTAACCCAGATCTTGTTATTTGTAATATGGATCAAAATGTTTCCCTGAATATGGAACTTACCATTGAAAAAGGAAGAGGTTATGTAACTGCTGAAGAAAATAAAGACGAAAAAGCACCACTTGGAACTATTTTTGTTGACTCTATTTTTACACCCATTAAAAATGTAAAATACAGCATTGAAAATTATCGAGTTGAGCAAAAAACTGATTACGAAAAATTAGTTTTTGAAATCTCAACTGATGGTTCTATTTTACCAAAAGATGCTTTGACTGAAGCAGCAAAAACACTAATTCATCACTTCATGTTGTTCTCTGATGAACGAATTACACTTGAAACTGATGAGTTATCTCATGCTGAAACATACGATGAAGAGTCTCTTCATATGAGACAACTTCTTAAATCTAAATTAGTTGATTTAGATCTATCGGTTAGAGCATTAAACTGCTTGAAAGCCGCTGAAGTTGAAACCTTAGGAGACCTTGTTTCGTACAATAAAAATGATCTTATGAAGTTTAGAAATTTTGGTAAAAAGTCCCTTACAGAACTAGAGGAGCTTGTTGCTGATAAAGGTTTAGACTTCGGTATGGATTTGTCCAAGTATAAATTAGATAAAGAATAATAGAGTCTTAAAAGTATATCAAAAATGAGACACGGAAAGAAATTTAATCATTTAAGTCGTAAGACGGCACATCGTAAATCGATGCTAGCAAATATGGCTTGCTCACTTATAGAACATAAGCGAATCAATACAACTGTTGCAAAAGCCAAAGCTTTAAGACAATTTGTAGAACCCATAATTACTAAATCTAAAGAAGACACTACTCACAACAGACGTCTTGCTTTTACTAAACTCAGAAGCAAAGACCACGTAAGTGAATTGTTTAGAGATGTAGCTCCTAAAGTTGCAGATCGTCCTGGTGGATACGTTAGAATTATTAAACTTGGAAATCGTTTGGGTGATAATGCGCAAATGGCAATGGTAGAATTAGTTGATTTCAATGAACTTTACAATCCTAATGGAGCGAAGAAGAAAAAATCTACGCGTAGAGCTGGTAAAAAGAAAACTACTTCTGAAGATGTAATAGTAGAAACGCCTTCAACTAAGGAAGATGATACTAAATCAAACGAATAATATATTTGTTTTTAGATAATACTAAAGGGATAAGCTATTTTAGCTTGTCCCTTTTTTTTAAGCATTTTTTAATTCAACAACAATGAACTATACAAATAATTTAAAAGCAGTTGTACTTTTAGAGGATGGAACTCTCTTTACAGGAAAAGCTGTGGCCAATAAAGAATTTACAAGTTTTGGTGAAATTTGTTTCAATACTGGTATGACTGGTTATCAGGAAATTTTTACAGACCCGTCATATTTTGGTCAACTTATGTTAACTACGAATGCGCATATTGGTAACTACGGAGTGAATCATAATGAGTCAGAGTCTTCATCTATCAAAATCTCTGGTCTGGTTTGTAAAAACTTTTCCTATCATCCCTCAAGAGTAGATTCACATCATTCTTTAGAAGATTTTCTTGAACAAAATCATATTTACGCGGTTTCAGACATTGATACACGCGCTCTTACTGAGTATATTAGGATAAATGGTGCTATGAATGCGGTTATAAGTACTCGTGTTAATGAGATCAACACTTTGAAACAAGAATTATCTGTGCACCCAAACATGGCTGGTTTAGAGCTTTCTTCTAAAGTTTCTACACCAAATACTTATGAAATTATTCCGGAGGGTAGTGTTAAATACAAAGTTGCCGTTTTAGATCTAGGTATCAAAGAAAATATTCTACGTCATCTCAAAAAAAGAGGATGTCATCTAAAAGTTTTTCCTTGGAATACCACCTATAATGAGATGATTCAATTTCAACCAGATGCTTTCTTTTTGTCTAATGGCCCTGGAGACCCTAAAACTCTAACCACTGTGGTTGAAGTTGTGAAGCAAATTATAGCTAAAAATCACCCTATGTTTGGAATATGTCTTGGTCATCAAATAATTTCGCTTGCTATGAGCATTAATACTTTTAAGATGCATCACGGTCATAGAGGTATCAACCATCCTGTTAAAAATTTAATTACAGGCAAATCAGAAATCACTTCACAAAATCATGGTTTTAGTGTAAGCTATGATGAAGCAAAACAACATCCAGAAGTCGAAATTACTCATGTACATTTAAATGATGGCTCAGTAGCAGGAATACGATTGAAAAATAAAGATTGTTTTAGCGTGCAGTACCATCCTGAAGCCGGACCTGGTCCAAATGATGCAACATATCTTTTTGACAATTTTATTCAAATGATTGAAAACAAATTAAATTAATTATCACAAAAAACGTTATAGTTGTAATGTAGAGTTTGCCAGTTGCAAAATTCTCAATTTAAATCTGGTTTTATTCGTATATTGCAATAAACATTTAAAATCATTATTATGAGTGCAATTTTAGATATACACGCTAGACAAATTTTTGATTCTAGAGGAAACCCTGCTTTGGAAGTTGATGTAACTACCGAAAACGGTGCAATGGGAAGATTTGCAGTTCCCTCAGGTGCTTCTACAGGTGAACATGAAGCAGTTGAACTTAGAGACGGAGGTGATGACTATATGGGCAAAGGTGTCTTGCAGGCTGTTGATCACGTTAATAACTTGATTTCAGAAAAATTATTAGGTATATCTGTATTTGAACAGGAGGAAATTGACCAGTTATTGATAGATTTAGACGGTACACCGAACAAAGCTAAATTAGGAGCCAATGCCATCTTGGGAGTTTCGATAGCATGTGCAAAAGCGGCCGCTGAAGATTTAGGTATGCCATTATATAGATATATTGGAGGGGTTAAAACTTCTACTTTGCCTGTGCCTATGATGAATATCATTAACGGTGGCTCGCATAGTGACGCTCCAATCGCATTTCAAGAATTTATGATCATGCCTGTAATGGCTAATTCATTTTCTGAAGCAATGAAAATTGGATCAGAAATATTCCATCACTTAAAGAAAGTGCTTAAAGATAGAGGCCTTTCTACAGCTGTTGGTGATGAGGGTGGTTTTGCTCCTGCCTTAGATGGTACAGAAGATGCTTTGCAGTCTATACAAAAAGCGATTGAAAAAGCAGGCTATAAGTTTGGAGAAGAAGTGTTTATTGCTTTGGATTGTGCAGCTGCCGAATTTTATGTTGATGGAATGTACGATTATACTAAATTTGAAGGCAATAAAGGTATAAAACGAAATGTAGAAGAGCAAGTTGCCTTTTTAAAAGATTTAGTTGAAAAGTACCCAATTATTTCTATTGAAGACGCAATGGATGAAAATGACTGGGAAGGTTGGAAATTATTAACCGAAGCTATAGGTGATCAAGTGCAGTTAGTAGGGGATGATCTCTTTGTAACTAACGTAGAAAAGTTGTCAAGAGGTATTAATGAATCTATAGCTAATTCAATCTTAATTAAAGTTAATCAAATAGGGACTTTAACCGAAACAATTGCCGCAGTTAATATGGCTCATAAAGCCGGATATACTGCAGTTATCTCACACCGCTCAGGTGAAACAGAAGACAATACTATTGCCGATCTAGCTGTAGCTTTAGAAACAGGTCAGATTAAAACTGGATCAGCTTCTAGAAGTGACAGAATGGCTAAATACAATCAATTACTAAGAATTGAAGAAGAACTAGGAAACACAGCCTATTTTCCTCAAAAAAATGCATTTCGTTTAGATTTTTAATTACAGAAATGTTAAGTTATTATTAAGGAATCTACTTTATTTAGAAAATTAACAAAACATTGTTTTTTAAATAAGCGGATTCCTTTGTTTTTATACCAATTTTAAGGCTTAATTTCGTAAATTTGTAGCAATTCGAATAATAAATAAAACTTATATAAATGAATGCTACAATAGAGTTTGACGGTAAGAAATATGAATTGCCTGTAATTACAGGTTCAGAAAAAGAAAATGCAATTGATATTTCAAAATTAAGAGGTCAGTCTGGTGGTCTAATTACTATTGATCCAGGCTTTAAAAATACCGGTTCTTGTGAAAGTAAAATAACATTCCTTGATGGTGAGGAAGGAATTTTAAGATACCGTGGATATAGTATTGAAGAATTAGCAGATAATGCAAGTTTTCTTGAAGTAGCATATTTGCTGATTTTTGGAGAACTTCCCTCACAATCTCAACTCGACAAATTTTTTAACGACATAAAAGAAGAGTCTCACGTAGATGAGGAAATGAAAAAAATCCTAGACGGTTTTCCTAAATCTGCCCATCCAATGGGTGTCGTTTCTTCGCTCACTAATGCTCTAATAGCCTTTAACCCTTCTTCAGTTAATGTAGATTCTGAAGAGGATATGTACAATGCTATCATTAAAATTTTAGCTAAATTTCCAGTAATTTGTGCTTGGGCTTTAAGAAAGAAAACAGGACAGCCTTTAGATTATGGAGACAATGATTTAGGTTACGTTGAAAATGTTCTAAAAATGATGTTCAAAAAGCCTAATAAAGATTATCAGGTTGATCCTGTTGTAGCTTCAGCCTTAAATAAACTTTTAATCTTGCATGCAGACCATGAACAAAATTGTTCTACCTCAACAGTAAGAATTGTTGGTTCTTCTCACGCAGGTTTATTTGCTTCTATCTCCGCTGGTGTTTCTGCACTTTGGGGACCACTTCATGGAGGAGCTAACCAAGCTGTAATTGAAATGCTTGAAGCTATTAAAGAAGATGGTGGTGACACTAAAAAATTTATGGCTAAAGCGAAAGATAAAAATGATCCTTTTAGGTTGATGGGCTTCGGTCATAGAGTTTATAAAAATTTTGACCCGCGCGCTAAAATCATAAAAAAATCTGCAGACGAAGTATTAAGTAATTTAGGTATTCAAGACCCTGTTCTTGATATTGCAAAAGGCTTAGAAAAGGAAGCGCTTGAAGATAGCTACTTTGTAGATAGAAAATTATACCCTAATGTTGATTTTTATTCGGGTATTATTTACAGAGCGCTAGGTATTCCTACAGACATGTTTACAGTAATGTTTGCCTTAGGAAGATTACCCGGTTGGATTGCGCAGTGGAGAGAAATGAGGTTGAAAAAAGAACCTATTGGAAGACCAAGACAAGTATATACAGGTGAAAACCACAGGGCTTACCAAGATATTAATAAACGATAATTAATTTATAAAAAAATCTTATGAAAAATAAAATAGCGCTTGTTTTTTTGCTTTNCTCATTCGCTTTTATAAGCTGTGATGAGTCAAAAAAAGAAAACAATGATAAAGCGGTTGAAGTACAACAAAAAGATACTGAATCAGCAACTGAAAGTAAAGATGAAGTTGATTATCTAGCTTTCCCAGAAGATGCTAGAGTTTTCTTTAAAAACTTAGAAGATGGGACAGAAGTTACAAGTCCATTTCAAGTTGAAATGGGAGTTGAAGGCATTGCTTTAGACCCTGCTGGAGATTTAATTTATCATAGTGGCCACCACCACATTATTATTAATGGTAGCTATTATGAATTAGGAGAGACCATTCCAATGGATGAAACTAATCTTCATTATGGACAGGCTCAAACAGAAGCCGAGCTTGATTTGGAGCCGGGAGATTATACCTTAACTATGCAATATGCGAATGGGTACCATCAATCTTATGGTGAAGAGTTGAGTGCAGAAATAAATATAAAAGTTGTTGAATAATTTAAAAATAGAAAAAATGAAAATTGTAAAATTGACCTTAAGCTTGTTATTAGCAGTAAGTTTAGTAGCTTGCGGGGGAGAGGAAAAGAAAGAAGAGAAAAAGGAGTCTAAAGTAAGCATAGGTTCTCAAACTGAGCAGCGAGAAACTTCTACGCAAGATAATGAAGACGCTATGGATGGTGTTGTTCAACTGACGCTTGAAGGAAGTGACCAAATGAAGTTTAACAAAAAAACGTTAAAAGCTAAAGCTGGGAGTGAAATTGAGTTAACGCTTAAGCATGTTGGTGAAATGAGTAAACAAGCTATGGGTCACAACTTTGTTTTACTTAATAAAGGGGTAGATATGATGGAATTTGGAGAGCGTGCTGCAGGTGCATCCGATAATGGATATATACCCACTGATGCAGGTGACGATGTTATTGCCCATACTGAAATGATTGGTGGTGGCGAGTCTGCTACAGTTACTTTCATAGCACCAGAAAAAGGAGAGTATGACTTTATATGCTCATTCCCGGGTCATGTAGCTCTTATGAAAGGTAAGTTTATAGTTGAATAAATTTATTATAATTAAAAATTTTAATAGGGAGGAATTTAATTATTCCTCCTTTTTTATTTTCAGAAGAATAAACACAAGTTAAGAAACAACATTTGATGGATGAATATTAACATAATATATTTAGCTAATAGAACGTACACAAAATAATGCTAGTTATATTGATTTAGTTTAATTAAGCCTTGATTGTCCTCAGTTGATCATAATTTTTAAACTATTAACTTATTTTATAAAATACCTTATTTAAGAATCTAATTACCTTGTCTAACTTCATGATTATAAACGAATTAATTTCGATACAATACTTTCATAGTTGTTGTATTTTGGATATTAAATAAGAAAAAACTGACTTAAATCAACTTTTATTGATATTTATTGATATTAGTAACTCATGTTACCAATAGGCACTTCCTATCACTTTAAATTTGCCCTATAAATTAATGTGATATGAAAATCAAGCTAGTTATTCTTTTAATCTTCTTTACTAGCATTGGGTTTGCTCAAACAGCAACATCAATCAGCTTAGAAGAATTCAAAAGTAAAATAGAACAAAACAACCGGAGCCTACAAGCTAACGAACAGGAATACTTGCAGATGAGGGCAGAATACCGCGAAACTAATGCGGCTTTTCTCCCACAATTAAGTGCCTCACACACCGCCTACCGTACCGATAATCCAGTCATGGCTTTTGGTACCTTGCTAAATCAAGGGGTTTTTGCCGAGAGCGATTTTGCGGTCAATAACCTCAACAATCCATCTGCGGTGAGCAACTTTGTAACTACTTTTCAGGTGCAACAGCCTTTGCTAAATTTTGACAAATGGGTCATGCGTTCTGCTTTAAAAGACCGAGCAGATGCCCAAATGCAACAAAATACTTTTAAAAAAGAAGCCTTATTGCTTCAAGCCGACCGCTTATACATGCAACTACAATTGGCCTATAAGAGTGTTGAAGTATTGAAAAATCGAAAGCTACAGCTGAAGCTAACCTAAAAAGCATAGAAGATTTTTATGCGGAAGGTTTGTTGGTGAAATCGGATGTGCTAAGCGCAAAAGTCCGCCTAAATGAAGTAGAAAATGCACTCACTAAAGCTAAAAACGAACTTTCATCTATTTCTGATTATATGTACTATATGATGAATGAAGAAGGAGGTCTTCTTAGGCCAGAAAATCAATTGGATATTCAACTTTCGGAAGAAAGCCAAGAAACAAGTTTAGCTAATCGAAGCGACGTGGTGGCCATGGATTTAAGTGTAGAAGCTTACCAAAAGATGAAGAAATCTGCTGGCATGATGTATTTGCCTACCTTAAACGCTTTTGGGAATGTGCAGTACTTTGACCAAGATGTTTTTGGTACCGGCGCTCAAAACTTTTTTGTTGGAGCTACCTTAAATTGGAATTTATTTGAAGGCGGTAGCCGAATAGCAAAAAATCAACAGATGAAAGCCCAACTTCAACAAGCTAAATTAGAGGCTGAAGATTATAAAGCTAATGCTGAAGTTGAATTGGATAAAGCCAAGCGAAATGTAATTGAAGCTGAACAAAAAATGAACCGAAATGCCCTTTCATTAGAGCAAGCACAAGAAGCTTTTGATATTCGAAAAAATCGTTTTGAAGAAGGTTTAGAAAGAACTACCGACTTACTCAATGCCGAGGTGCAATTAGCCAACCAAGAGTTGATGTATAATCAGTCGATTTTCGAATTTAACTTAGCCCAACTGCAAGTTCAATTTTTAGGAAATGCTAAATAACTCTCCTTCCCTTGAGGGAAGGGATAGGGATGGGTGTTTTCGATGATTTTAAATTATAGAACACCATTTGCCTCCGGCATTGTTACTTCGAAAATACTCAGTGCATCGCCTCGAGGGAAAAATAACACAAAGCAATAAGGCTCAAAATAGAAGTAAAAACAATTTACCCAATACTTAATACTACATACATAACACCATTTAAAATGAATAAAATAACCTATACCATCGGAATAGTCATCTTTGCTTCAAGCATGCTTTTTAGCTGTGGAAAGAAAAAGGAAGATAAGGCTTCAACTGAAGCAAGTATTGCTGTTGAAGTAGCAAAGCCCGCTACCGCACTCACAAAGAGTTTAAGTTTTCAAGGGAAAATAAAAGCGGCTAAATCAACGAGCATCCGTACACGCGGATCGAGTTTTGTAGAGGAAGTATTTGTAAAAACCGGAGATGAAGTAAAGCAAGGTCAATTGCTTATTCGTTTAAATAATGCCGATTTACAAGCCAAAAAAGCTCAAGTTGA
>SL_7KL_010_BRINEDRAFT_10000084_pt1 | contig 38880 bp, 35 predicted proteins | sample SodLak_010_BRINE_FD_10663 | JGI IMG/M metagenome (IMG submission 10663)
GTGAATGCAAAGGGCGCTGCCGATATGGCCCGCCTCGAAGCAGAAGCCAACGCCGCAGATTGATCGCAACACCCCTGTTTTGAAAAAAGGCCCGCATGACGATGCGGGTCTTTTGCGTTGAAACAGAGACAACCGGACCCCTATATGCGTAAAGTCGCGTGTTTATCGGAGCTTTGCATATGCGCGTTGCCACCTTGATCCTATGTCTTGCCGCCTGTGTCGCGCCAATCGTCGCGCGGGCCGAAACCGTGCCCCAATCGCAAGCCGAAGTGCAACTGAGCTTTGTCCCGGTCGTGCGCAAATCCGCACCTGCAGTGGTCAACATCTATGCGCAACGTGTTGTCGCGCAGCGCAGCAGCCCGTTTGCAGATGACCCGTTCTTCTGCGACCCTTGCGCAAGACCAGACACGCAGCTGGCAGATCGAGATCCTTCGTGAGGGGCGGCGCGTGGCGCTGCGCTTCCGGCTGTAACGCACGGCCCTTCCCCATGCCGCGCAACAGGGCTAGACTGCGCGAATGCCTGACTTGTTCGATCATTCAACCGATGCGCCTGACAGCGCGCCCCGCCCCCTCGCGGACAGGTTGCGTCCAGCAGCCCTGAGCGAGGTGATCGGGCAGGATAAGGTGCTGGGGCTGGACGGTCCGCTGGGCGCGATGCTGGCCAGTGGGCAACTGGCCTCACTGATTCTGTGGGGGCCGCCCGGTGTGGGCAAGACGACGATTGCGCGCTTGCTGGCAGATGAAACGGCGCTGCATTTCACACAGCTCAGCGCGATTTTCACCGGTGTGCCGGATTTGCGCAAAGTGTTCGAGCAGGCGAAGATTCGCCGCCAGAACGGGCATGGCACGCTTTTGTTCGTGGACGAGATCCACCGCTTCAACAAATCGCAGCAGGACAGTTTTCTGCCGCATATGGAAGATGGCACCATTGTTCTGGTGGGCGCGACCACGGAAAACCCGTCATTCGAGTTGAACGCCGCACTTTTGTCGCGCGCGCAGGTTATCGTGCTGGAGCGCTTTACGCTGGCCGATCTGGAACTGATGGCGCAACGCGCGGAAAAGGATTTCGGTCGGCCCCTTCCGCTGGACGGCCCTGCGCGCGAGGCGCTTTTGGAAATGGCGGATGGTGACGGTCGCGCGGCGCTGAATCTGATCGAGCAGGTCATGGGCTGGAACCTAACTGCAAAACTGGATAGTACGGAGTTGTCCAAGCGCCTGATGCGGCGCGCGGCGCAATATGACAAATCTGGGGATGCGCATTATAATCTGATTTCGGCTTTGCATAAATCGGTGCGCGGGTCCGACCCAGACGCCGCGCTCTATTGGTTCGCGCGCATGATTGAAGGCGGCGAAGACCCCCGCTATCTGGCCCGCCGCCTGACGCGTATGGCGGTGGAAGATATCGGACTGGCAGACCCGCAGGCGCAGGCCGTCTGTCTGGAGGCATGGCAGATATACGAGCGCCTTGGCAGCCCCGAAGGGGATCTGGCCCTTGCGCAAGCGGTGGGGTATCTGGCCCTCGCGCCCAAATCGAATGCAGGCTATGTCGCGTGGAAAGCCGCACTGAAACTGGCAAAACAGACCGGATCGCTGCCCCCACCCAAGCATATTCTGAACGCACCCACCAAGCTGATGAAGGACCAGGGTTACGGCACGGGCTATGATTACGACCATGACGCCGAGGATGGGTTTTCAGGGCAGAACTATTTTCCGGACGGTGTAAAACGCCCTGTCCTGTACCAGCCGCGCGAGCGCGGATTCGAGCGGGAATTGTCCAAACGACTGGCCTATTTCGCCAAGCTGCGTGCCAAGCGTGAGGGGTAGAGGCCGGGGGCTGCCGCCCCCGGACCCCCGCGAGTATTTGCAGCAAGAAAATGGGGCAGATGCCTGCATGGGATGCGGCAGAGGTGATGTGCATCTGGTTGACATCACGGCCATGGCAGGGAAAGGAAGACGCTGACGATTGGGGATGAAGATGAGCACAGTTCAGCTACGGCAAGTCGGGGAAGAGGAGGGCGCGCAGCGCCTTGATCGCTGGCTCAAGCGCCAGTTTCCGCAGATCACCCAAGGCTTGATCGAAAAGGCCTGTCGCAAAGGTGATATTCGTGTGGATGGCGCGCGGGTCAAGGCCTCGACGCGGGTAGAGGCGGGCCAGCAGGTGCGCGTGCCACCCTTGCCCGAAAGCATGCCAGAACTGGCGACGCCCAAATCCGGCATAAGTGCCGCCGATGCGCGGATGATACAGGCCGCGGTGCTTTGGAAAGACCAGCATATCATCGCGCTGAACAAGCCCGCCGGGCTGCCCAGTCAGGGCGGCAGCGGGCAGGGCAACCGGCATGTCGATGGTCTGGCCGACGCGCTGATGTTTGACTACAAAGAGCGCCCGGTTCTGGTGCACCGGCTGGATAAGGACACATCGGGCGTGTTGTTACTGGCGCGCACGCCGCGCGTGGCGCGCAGGCTGGCCGAGGCATTCCGGCACCGCGAGACGCGCAAGATATATTGGGCGCTGGTGGCAGGGGTGCCACAACCGCTGAAAGGGACCATCCGCTACGGGCTGCTCAAGGCAGGGGCGCGCGGGAACGAGAAGATGCGCTGCATTCACCCCGCCGAGGTGGATAAGGTCGAGGGTGCCAAGCGCGCAACCACGGATTTTGCTGTGCTGGAACGGTTGGGCGGGCGTGCGGCATGGGTCGCGTTGTCGCCCATCACAGGGCGCACGCATCAGTTGCGCGCGCATATGGCCGAGATGGGCCACCCGATCATGGGCGACGGCAAATATGGCGGATCAGCGCAGGAGAATCTGGGCGATGGCTGGGGTGCGGGCATCGGCGGCGAGGTCAGCCGCAAGCTGCATCTGCACGCGCGGTCCTTGCGGGTCGAGCACCCGGTAACGGGGGCCATGCTGGAGCTGACCGCCCCCTTGCCCGAGCATATGGCCGAGAGCTGGAAGCTGTTTGGCTGGGACCCGCGCGATGTGCCCGCTGACCCGTTTGATGGGGAAAGCTGAGTTTGCGACTGGTCGTATTCGATGTGGATGGCACGCTGGTGGACAGTCAGGCGCATATTCTGGCGGCCATGGTGCAGGCATTTGATGGGCTTGGGCTGGCGTCGCCAGACCGCGCTGCTGTGCTGGATATTGTCGGGCTGTCGCTGCCACAGGCCATTGCGCGGCTGGTGCCAGCGCTTGACGTGGCTGCGCAGGAACGGCTGGTTGCGGGCTATAAGGATGCTTATTCGGGCATGCGGGCGCAGAGCCTGTCGCCGCTCTATCCCGGTGCGCAGGAGATGCTGGAACAACTGGCGCGCGACGACACTGTGCTTTTGGGCATTGCGACAGGCAAATCGCGGCGCGGGCTGGTGCATCTGATGGCGGCGCATGGCTGGGAGGGGCGGTTTGTGACCCTTCAGGTTGCGGATGACCACCCGTCCAAGCCGCATCCCTCAATGCTACAGGCTTGCCTGCGCGAAACCGGCGTCGCGGCGGATCGTGCGGTGATGGTGGGCGATACGGTCTATGACATGGAGATGGCACAGGCCGCAGGCATGCGCGGTATTGGGGTCGGGTGGGGGTATCATTCCGCAGACAGGCTTGGGGCGCGTGTGATCCATGATTTTGACGCCTTGCCCGCCGCATTGGCGGGATTGTGGAGCGAGGGGACAGCATGAGCGGTTGGGTGAAAAAGCGGTTCTGGGCGCAGGCAGAGGTGTGCCCCGCCGAGGGGGGCTTTACCGTGACGCTCGACGGGCGGAGCGTGAAGACACCGGGCAAGGCTGTTCTGGTGGTGCCGACGGCCGCGGTTGCCGAGCTGATTGCGGCAGAGTTTCAGGCGCAGGCAGAGGTGCTGGACCCGAACGCCATGCCCATCACCCGTGCGGCAAATTCCGCCATCGACAAGGTCCGTGTCGCGCGGACAGAAGTGACCGAGTTGATTACGGCTTATGGTGACAGTGATCTGGTCTGTTACCGGGCGGAAGGGCCAGAGGGGCTGATTGCGCGCGAGGCGCAAGCCTGGGACCCGCTGGTTGACTGGACAGCACACCGCTATGGGCAGAGCCCTGTGGTGCGCACGGGAATTGTGCATGTGCCGCAACCCCCCGCACTTCTGGCCAGCCTGCGCGCGGATGTTGAGGCGCTGAGCGTGTTCGAGCTGACAGCTTTTCATGATCTGGTGTCGATGACGGGGTCGCTGATTATCGGGCTTGCGGTGCTAGACCACTTCGCGCCGCCAGAGGCGTTATGGGACGCCTCGCGCATTGATGAAGACTGGCAGGTCGAGCAATGGGGCAGCGACGAGATTGCCGAAGCGTTGACAGCCGGGCGCAAGCAAACGTTTCTGGATGCAGCGCGGCTGTATTTCGCGTTGCAGGGGTGAGTTACTCCAACTCTCGGGGAACCACGAAATCCAGTGCTGCGCCGGTGGCATAGTTGACGTCTGCCCAACTGGCCGCGTCGAATTCTGCCACCAGTGTTGCGCAGGTCGGGTAGCGGTCGAAGGTCGGGTGCACGTAGGCCCGCTGCAACAGCAGGGCGGCAAAACTTGCGATGCCCGGATTATGGCCGATCATGAGAACAGTTTGGGCCTTGGCCGTGCGCAAGGCGCGCAGCATGACATCGGGGCAGGCGTGATACAGAGCGGGTTCAAACCGCACCGGCAGTGTGGGCCAGTCGGCGCAGAGCAGGGCAAATGTCTCGCGGGTGCGGGTGGCATCTGACACCAGCGCTTCTTGGGGCAGATAGCCCTTTTGCGCCAGCCAGCGCCCGATCAGCGGGGCGGAGCGTCTGCCGCGTGCGTTCAGTTTGCGCTGATGGTCGGTTTCCAGCGGGTTGTCCCAGTCGGATTTCGCGTGGCGGGTCAGAACAAGTCGAAAAGTCATCGGTGAAAGTGCCTCATGTGAAATGCGGATTGGTCGGGCGCGCGGCCAAAGCTGCGCGATATCGGGCAGGTTGCGCGCACCACGCAGCCGCCAGCCATGCAGCCTTGTCCGGCAGGTTGGTCCAGAAATGTGTGACAGGCGGGCAGGTCATAGCCTGTCGGCACCAGCGCGCCGACAGGGCAGGCGGTGATGCAAGGCTGCGCGCAATCGGTGCAAGGGCTGTGTGCGGGCGCAGGGGGCAGGTCCAGCCGCGTGGCAAAGCCCAATGCGCCGCGATAGGACAGCCACAGACCCGCGACATCATGCACCAGAAACTGCACCGGCGAGGACCATGCGCGCCCGGTGGCCTTGGCCCATGTGTAGAATGGGTGCGGGGGCGAGGTGGCGAACGGGTAGAAAGCCTGCGCGCCAAGGGTATTGGCCAACCCGTCTACGATGCGGCGCGACCAGCGGTCTATCGGGTCTGGCCGGGTGTCACAGTATTCAGCACTTTGGGTGAAGCTTGCCCAAAAGCCCGGCTCTCGCGGTCCCAGCATGACGAGCGTTTCTACCCCGTCGGGCAGCGGAGCGGCCCCTTTGTGGAATGCGCCCATCACAGCCAAGGCATGGGGCTGTGCCAGATCAGCAATCTGGTCCAGCCCACCCATATGCCTAAGCCTGCGGTGTGACTTGGGGTGCAGTTTCGCGAATAATGCTGCCTGCGCCGTGATCGGTGAACAATTCCAGCAGGCAGGCATTGGGCGCGCGGCCATCAAGTATGACGACAGCGCGCACCCCGCCCTCAATGGCTGCAAGGGCGGTTTCGGTTTTCGGGATCATGCCGCCTGCGATGATGCCCGCTTCTGTCAATTCACGCACATGGGCGGGGGAGAGTTGCGTAACGACGTCGCCGTTTTCGTTTTTCACGCCCGAGACATCGGTCAGCAGCAACAGGCGGTCGGCCTTCAATGCGCCTGCGATGGCACCTGCGGCAGTGTCGCCATTGATGTTATATGTCTCGCCCGTGCGCCCCATGCCCAAGGGGGCGATCACCGGAATGAAGCCGCCTGTGAACAGATGGTGCAGCAGGTCGGTGTTTACGTCCACAGGACGGCCCACAAGGCCCAGTTCGGGGTCATCTGCCTCGCATGTCACCATACCGCCATCTTTGCCCGACAGGCCCACAGCGCGCCCGCCTTCATTCTGGATGGCCTGCACAATGCGCTTGTTCACCGCCCCCGACAGCACCATTTCGACGACATCCATCGTCGCAGCATCGGTGACGCGCTTGCCGCGCACGAAATCGGACTTGATATTCAGCTTGCCCAGCATCTCGTTAATCATCGGCCCGCCACCATGCACGATGACAGGATTCACGCCGACCTGACGCATCAGCACCACATCGCGCGCGAAACTGGCCATTTCTTCAGCGTCGCCCATAGCGTGGCCGCCAAATTTGATGACGACAATCGCGCCGGCGTAGCGTTGCAGATAGGGAAGGGCCTCGGACAATGTCCGGGCGGTGGCAAACCAGTCCTGAGTCATGGGGCGTTGCTTCTTCATTTAGGTCAGTCCGGCGATAATCGCGCGCAATGTGGGAATGCCCGCGCCCTTTTCGGACGAGGTCACGACAAGTTCCGGATAGGCGGCGGGATGCTTGGCCAAGGCTGTGCGCACTTGCGCAAGCGTCTTGTCCTGATCGGCAGTGCTGAGTTTGTCGGCTTTGGTCAGCACAACTTGAAAGGTCACGGCGGATTGGTTCAGCAATCGCATGATCTCGGCGTCAACATCCTTTACGCCGTGGCGCATATCGACCAGCAAAAAGGCGCGGCGCAGATTGGCGCGGCCAGAGAGATAGGATTTCAGCAGATTTTGCCACTTTGCCACCACGGGCAGCGGCGCTTTTGCAAAGCCATAGCCCGGAAGATCGACCAGATAGTGGCTATCGCCCGCGGTGAAATAGTTGATTTCCTGCGTCCGCCCCGGTGTGTTCGATGTGCGCGCAATCGCACGCCGACCGGTCAGCGCGTTGATCAGGCTGGATTTGCCCACATTCGAGCGGCCCGCAAAACAGACCTCCAGACGGTCAGCGGGGGGCAGGCCATCCATAGCGACCACCCCCTTGAGGAACTCTACCTCGCTGGTCAGCAACTTGCGGCCTGCCTCCAGCGCAAAGGCATCCGGGTCTTCGGCAATGGGAAAGGGCAGGGTGCTCATGCGGCAATCTCCGCCGGGTCGCCCGCATGGGCAGCGCCGGATTGTGTGACAATGGCATAGACCCCGAAATCGGTATGGCCATAGCCGTCTTCCAGGGCATCAAGGGTGTTGACGTCGATCTTGCCGCTGGCGCAATCCACCATTGTGGCCCGACACCGCCCGATCCGCTCCATGACTTTCAGCCGCACGGCGCCGATCTGCACCTCGCGGCCAATAAGATCAAACTCTTCCCACGGTGCCAGCCCGTCCAGCCACAGGTTGCCGCGCCAGCGGTCCAGCCCCAGATCATGCCCGATGCGTTGCCCCAGCGCGCGGTTCGAGGCCATGTTCAGGATCGAGACGGATTCGAAATCCGTATCCGTCATGCCGCGCCCCGCGCTGACCAGTCGCTTGGGCTGTGCGCGCCCGCCATCCATCAGGGGGGCGACCCATGCCAGAAACTCGGCCTGCCCCTCAGCGGTGTCGGGGGCGAAGGTGAGGGGGGCAAGTGCTGGGTGGGTCAGCGTCAACTGGCCCGTCCCGTCGTCAAACTGCGCATTGATTGCTTGCAATGTGGGGGTCTTGGCCCCGCGGGTAAAGTTCATGCAGGCATTCCAGCCGGGCATCAGGGTGGCGGCTTCGTGCGCCACGGCCCAATGCCGGTCAAAGGGCAGGCAGCGCCCTTCGGTCAGCGTGACCGAGGGCAACTCCTCGCGACCATGCGCCTTGATGGGATGGCGGAAGATGTGCGCAAGCCGCCATCCCATATGCCTAGCCTTTCTTTTTCTTCACGCCGATATTGCCCAGCAGATCAGGCCGACTGCCGTTCATCGCCATGATCGAATATTGCTGCGTGAAGGTGATCACGTTGTTGGCGATCCAGTACAGAACCAGACCCGACGCGAACCAGCCCAGCATGAACATGAAGATCCACGGCATCCATGTCATGACAGCCTGCTGAATTGGCTCTGTGGGGGTTGGGTTCAGCTTCATTTGCAGCCACATCGACACGCCCAGCAGAATGGGCAGAATACCGATAAACACCATTGCCAGAATGCTTTCGGGGTGTGGTGCGGCCCAAGGCAGCAACCCAAACAGGTTCATGATCGAGGTCGGGTCAGGGGCGGACAGGTCGTTGAACACCCCGAACCACGGCGCATGGCGCAATTCCAGCGTGACGAAGATCACCTTGTAGAGCGAGAAGAAAATCGGAATCTGCAACAGGATCGGCAGGCAGCCCGCGGCGGGGTTTACCTTCTTTTCCTTGTACAGCTTCATCATTTCCTGCTGCATCTTTTGCTTGTCGTCGCCAGCGCGTTCCTTGATCGCCAGCATGTCGGGCTGCAACTCTTTCATCTTGGCCATGCTGACATAGGATTTCCATGCCAGTGGCAGCAACACGGCCTTGATCAGCAGCGTCAGCGTGACGATAGACCAACCCATATTTCCGATGATGCCATTGATGAAATACAGCGTTGCGAAAATGGGTTTGGTCAGGAAGAAGAACCAGCCCCAGTCAATGGCGTCGATAAAGCGGTCGATGCCCATTTCGCGCTCATAATTGCGAATGACGGTCCATTCCTTGGCACCGGCAAACAGCATGGTCTGGACCTGATCGCTTTCGCCGGGCCCGACGGTCAGCGTCGGAAGGTCGGCGCGGGTCTGGTAGACATCACGCGACGGAATATAACGCGACACGGCGGAAAACGGTTGTCCGGGTTGCGGGATGAGCATTGCCATCCAGTATTTGTCGGAAATCCCCAGCCAGCCATTTTCGGCAACTTCAGTCACGCGCGCATTGGTGCTTTCGCGCTCGCTTACGCGGAAATCGCGTACGGCCCTGTATTTGTCTTCATTCAGGCGCCCGTCAGCAACCTCGATAAAGCCCTCGTGGCTGATAAAGAAGTTTTCAAGGTCCGAAGGCTCTCCATGGCGCGAGATCAGGCCATAGGGGGCCATGCGCGCGGTGGTGTTGCTGGCATTCTCGACCCCTTGGGTGACCGAGAACATGTAATTCTCGTCAATCTCGAAGCGTTGGGTGAAGCGCAGGCCATCCTCGTTGGTCCATGCCAGAGTGACCGGTGCGCCTGGTGACAGGCGCGTGCCCTCAACCTGTTCCCACGCGGTGTTCGCGCCGGGGACATCGTCCCAGCTCATATCGCTTCCGGGCCGCCAGCCATATAGCGCGTAGAATGCTTCATTGTCATCTTCGGGCTTGAGAAGCTGGACAATGTCCGCGCCGGGATCGACAGTTTCGCGGTAATCCTTCAGCGACAGCTCATCAATCCGCCCGCCGCGCAGGTTGATCGAGCCGGTCAGGCGTGGCGTGTCAATCTCGATGCGGGGCAAGTCTTCGGTGGCATCGGTTTGCTCTGCCTCGGCCATAGACTGCGCCTCTCCGCCCGGTGCGATGGGCAGTTCGGTTACATCGGCAGTGTCAGTTGGTGTGGGTTCAGGGGGTGGAAACATCCACATCCACACCACGAGCACCATAAGGCTCAGGGCAAAAGCCATCAGCAAATTGCGGTTCTGTTCGTCCATGGATTGGCCGTTTCCTGTCAGTCAAGGGTCGCGCCCGGTTCAACAGAAGCCCCGCCCAAAGGTCAAGCGATTTTCCCCTGAATCTGGTCGGCGCGTCATCACATCGCGTCTAAATCCAGCGGAGTTTTTTGGTCAGGGCCGGGGTTCGACGCAGTTGCAAGCGAAAGAAAGTCAAAAAGTTCGGGGTCAGGCATATGCGAGGGGCGAATGTTCATCAGCGCGCGAAACATGATATTGCGCCGCCCCGGCATCCGCTTTTCCCAGTCATTCAGCAGCGCCTTTACCTGCATACGCTGCAATCCGTCCTGACTGCCACACAAATCGCACGGAATGATCGGATAGGCCATGGCGCGCGCAAAGCGGNCGCAATCCTCCTCGGACACAAAGGCGAGAGGGCGGTAGACGAACAGGTCGCCATCCTCATTGACCAGTTTCGGCGGCATTGTCGCCAGTCGTCCGCCATGGAACAGATTCATGAAAAAAGTTTCCAGCAGATCATCGCGGTGATGGCCCAGCACCACGGCCGAGCACCCTTCTTCACGGGCGATTCGGTACAGGTTGCCACGGCGCAGCCGCGAACACAGCGCGCAATAGGTGCGCCCTGCGGGCACCTTGTCCATGACGATTGAATAGGTGTCCCGATACTCGATTCGGTGGGGGATCTGCATTCGCGTCAGAAACTCTGGCAGGACGGTCGCGGGAAAGCCGGGCTGGCCCTGATCCAGATTGCAAGCCAACAACTCCACCGGCAGCAAGCCGCGCCATTTCAGCTCGATCAATGCCGCCAGCAATGTGTAGCTGTCCTTGCCGCCAGACAGGCAGACCAGCCAGCGCGCGCCGGGTTCCACCATGCCATATTGGTCAATCACAGTGCGGGTTTCGCGGATGATGCGTTTGCGCAGTTTGCGAAACTCGGTCGTGTCGGGCGCGCCTTGCAGGATCAGCGGAATATCAGAGGTTTCATCAAGCATGACGCATCATCTTTCGTCCTCATTCCCGGCTGTCTTGCGCGGGGCATCCTGTTCCGACGTGGTTTCAGACGGGGTGCCCGGCACAGGGTCATAGCCGGAACTGCCCCAAGGATGGCAGCGCCCGATCCGCCGGATGGTCAGCCATGTGCCTTTGATCGCGCCATGCCGTTCCAGTGCTTCCATTGCATAGGCCGAGCAGGTGGGCTGAAAACGGCACCCATGCCCGACCCAAGGGCTGAATACGACCCGATAGAACCGCACAGGCAGCGAGACAACCCAAGCCAGAGGCGTCATTGCGCACCCCCATGCAGTTTTTTCAGCGCCGCTTCCAGATCATTGCACATGGCCGCGAAATCATGGGTGGCGGTGGCCTTGGGCCTGCCGACCAGCACGTAATCCCACCCCTCGCGCCCGTGTTTTACCAACAGCTTGCGTGCGATCGCGCGCAGTCGGCGCTTGGCGCGGTTGCGGGCAACGGCGTTGCCCACTTTCTTGGAGCAGGTGAAGCCAACCCGCAGGCCAGATGCCGTGTCCGCCTCGCGCTGGCGCGCCTGCAATAGGAATGCCGCGCATGGCAGGCGCTTTGCTCTGGCCGCGCGCAGAAAGTTGGCGCGTTTCTTCAATGTTTGAAGTTTCGGACAGCAAGAAGCCGCCGATGCATCTGTGGGTTTGGCGCTTTGCCTTTCCACATCTACAACTGGCGGTTCCATTATGCTGACCTCTGGCCCGCTGACGCAGGCCATATATTTACGCCGACAGCTTTTTACGGCCCATGCGACGACGTGCATTCAGAATTTTCTGACCTGCTTTGGTGGCCATGCGTGCGCGAAAGCCGTGGCGGCGCTTGCGCACCAGATTACTGGGCTGATAGGTGCGTTTCATCGCTCCGTTCCTTGTATTCGGGCAAACGCGCATCCTACCGGATTCGGCTGCCAGTCCTAATTCAGGTCCGCCGCATACCGCCCACGCCTGCGCAAGTCAATTCGCAATTCCTTGAAAAAACCGGATGATGGTATGGATCGCACAGAAAACTGTAACAATTCTGCTGTTTCCCCCGAATCTGATCAAGGCCGCGTGATAATGGAAGAAAACAAGAAACACCTTGGGCTTTCGTACGTAACCCGCAATGTAAAAGAACAAAAAGGACAGGTCGCGTGACAAAGCCCCTTACACTCGCAGCGCGGTGGCGCCAGCGACTGCCGATCATCATCATAGCATGTGTCGCCATTCTGGGCACGCTCGTGCTGCGCGAATACCTTTCATTCGAGGCACTGCGCGAAAACAGGGCTGCGCTGATTGCCTTTCGGGACAGCCACTATCTGCTGACGGCAGGCGGGTTCATCCTTGCCTATATTGCGATTGTCAGTTTTTCCTTGCCCGGTGCCACGGCGGCCACGCTGACGGGGGGGTTCCTGTTTGGGTTGTTTCCGGGGGCTTTGTTCAATCTCGTCTCGGCCACAATCGGGGCTGTGCTGATTTTCTGGGCAGTGCGGGCGGGGTTTGGCCGGTCGTTGGCGGCGAAAATCGAAGCCAGCGACGGACGCGTGAAACGGCTGACACTGGCGATCCGCGCGAATGAGTTTCCGGTGCTGTTCTCGCTGCGCCTTATGCCGGTGTTGCCGTTCTTTGTAATGAATGTCATTCCTGCGCTGATCGGGGTGCGCACATCGGTCTTCGCAGCATCGACCTTTCTGGGCATTATGCCGGGCGGGTTGATCTATACATGGGTCGGGGCCGGATTGGGCGAGGTGTTTGCCCGCGATGAAACCCCTGATCTGGGCATAATATTCGAGCTGCATATTCTGGGGCCGCTGCTGGGGCTGGCGGCGTTGTCGCTATTGCCGACCATACTGAAAACACTGCGCGGCAAGGAGCGTGAGATATGAGCAAGAACAAGATCAAGACAGATATCTGTGTCATCGGGGGCGGATCTGGGGGGTTGTCGGTGGCCGCTGGGGCCGTGCAGATGGGCGCGCGCGTGGTCCTGATTGAGGGGCACAAGATGGGGGGGGACTGCCTGAACTATGGGTGTGTCCCCTCAAAGGCGCTGCTGTCGCAGGCCAAGGCGGTCAAGGCGCGCGGCGGTCCTGCGCGCGCGACGGATTTCACTGCGGCAATAGCCCATGTGAAGGCCACCATCGCCACAATCGCGCCGCACGATTCGGTCGAGCGGTTTGAGGGCTTGGGCGTGCAGGTCATTCAGGGGTTTGCCCGCTTCACCAGCGCCGACACGGTCGAGGTGGATGGCGTGGCGATCACAGCGCGCCGCTTTGTGATTGCCACAGGGTCCCGTGCATTCGTGCCGCCGATCAAGGGGCTTGAGGATGTGCCCTTCATGACCAATGAAACACTGTTCGAGCAGTCCGAATGCCCCAGCCATCTGCTGATCATCGGCGCAGGCCCTATCGGGCTGGAAATGGCGCAGGCACACAGACGCCTCGGTGCCAGGGTCACTGTCATTGAGGGGGCCGCAGCCTTGGGCCGTGACGACCCGGACGCCGCCCGCGTTGTGTTGGAGCAATTGCGCAGCGAAGGGATCGAGATCGTCGAGCAGGCGCAGGTCGAGCAAGTCTCGGGTCGTGCCGGTGCGATAGAAGTGCAGGTCAAGGGCGGTACGATTTTCGTGGGCACGCATCTGCTGGTCGCGGTCGGGCGCGCGCCCAATGTAGAAAAGCTGGATCTGGACAAAGCAGGCATTCGCCACACAAACGCAGGCGTCACGGTTGACGCCAGATTGCGCAGCAGCAACCGGCGTGTGCATGCGATTGGCGATGTGGCCGGGCAGGGGCAGTTCACCCATCTGGCGGGGTATCATTCCGGGGTGATCATCCGGTCCATGCTGTTCGGGTTGCCTGCGAAAGCGCGGTACGATCACATTCCCCATGTCACCTTTACCGACCCTGAACTGGCGCATATCGGGCTGACCGAGCAAGCCGCGCGCAAGCAGTATGGGGGGCAAGCCAGCATTCACAAAATCGGCTATGACCAGATTGACCGCGCGCAGGCCGAGGGTCAGACAACCGGGTTCATAAAGTTGATGGCCGTGCGCGGGCGGCCCGTGGGTGTTACAATCGTGGGCGCACAGGCAGGAGAGCTTATCGCCCCCTACGCGCTGGCAATCGCCAACAATCTGAAGCTGAGCGCGATCGCGGGTGCTGTCTTTCCATACCCGACATTGGCGGAAATCGGCAAACGTGCAGCAGGGGCCTATTTTTCACCGAAACTCTTTGATAGCATAAACGTGAAGCGCTTTGTCAGGATGGTTCAGAGGTGGTTGCCCTGACCTGCATACGCTAGGTAAGGGTATGATCTCAAATAGCTTGTCAGCGCGGTTTCTTTGGCTTGTCGTCATCTTCGTGATGCTGGCAGAGGTTCTGATTTTCGTGCCCTCTGTGTCACGTTACCGCGAAGAGTATCTTCTGGCGCGCCTTGAACGGGCGCAAATAGCGTCGCTTGCCCTGCTTGCGTCTGATGGGTCCATCGCGGGGGAGCTGGCGGGCGAGTTGCTGGAAAATGCAGGTGTATATAACGTCGTGCTGCGCCGCGACGCAGTGCGCGAATTGATTCTCTCCTCGCCCATCCCCGGACAGATCGAGGCGACATATGATCTGCGCGACGCCAATGCCTTTGCCCTGATGCGCGATGCGCTGAATGAAATGCGCGGAAATGACCCGCGGATCATCCGTGTTATCGGCGATCCGGTGCAACAGGCGGGCTTGTTGATCGAGATTACGCTGGACACCGCCAATCTACAGACAGAGCTGTGGGAATACGGCAAACGGATTTTGCTGCTGTCGCTGCTGATTTCCGGCTTTACGGCGCTTTTGCTGTATTTGTCGATTCAGGCGCTGGTCGTGGCCCCGATGCAACGCGTGATCCGGTCAATGTCCGCCTATGCCGAGTCCCCGCAAGATGCCAACCGCATTATCGTGCCCCGCTCCAGCATCCGCGAGATCAGAGAGGCAGAGGAAGCCTTGCACCAGATGCAGACGGATCTGACAGGGTTGTTGCGGCAGAAAAACCGGCTTGTGCAGCTTGGGGGCTCGGTCGCGCGTATCAGTCACGATCTGCGCAATATGCTGACCACGGCGTCCATGCTCGCGGATCGCATGGAGATGAGCAAAGACCCCAGCGTCAAACGGGCCGTGCCAAAGCTGGTGGGGTCGTTGTCGCGGGCAATCAACCTGTGCGAATCAACGCTGGCCTTTGGCAAGGCAGAAGAAGCACCGCCCAAGCTTGCGCGGCTGCGTCTGGCTGCCGTGGTCGAAGATGTGGTGGAGAGTGAGAAGCTGGCGATTGCGGACAGTGCCGATATTTCCTTTCTGACGGATCTGCCTGCCGATCTGACCATCCATGCAGATGGCGAACAAATTTTCCGCGTTCTCAGCAATCTGGTGCGCAATGCGCGTCAGGCCATCGAGGCAACCAAGCAACCCGGTGTGATCGAGATTCTGGCCAAACGCTCGGTCCAAGACGAAAAGCCCGGTGTTGCGATCCGTATCGGCGATTCCGGGCCAGGCCTGCCCGCCAAAGCCCGCGAACATTTGTTCGAGGCTTTTCAGGGAGGGGCGCGCAAGGGGGGCGTCGGCCTCGGGTTGGCGATTGCGGCAGAACTGGTGCGCGGTCACGGCGGCGTGCTGGAACTTATCCGATCAGATGCCGAGGGCACCGAATTCCGCATCTGGCTTCCCGGCGAGCAGTGAATTTTTCGACCTGATTTGCAAAATGGTCATGAAACGCCCCTTGCAAAGGACGGAGGGGGGCGATATGTCGCCTCCAACGCGCCCGTAGCTCAGCTGGATAGAGCACCAGACTACGAATCTGGGGGTCAGAGGTTCGAATCCTTTCGGGCGCGCCATTTCACCAATTTCTCTACCTTGCCAACAGCATGATAGCTGTGGTGGCGTGTGATGTGGCCCTGTTACAAAACAATCATTTGTCGCCCGCAAATAATTCCATTATTCTCGAATTATGGAATCACGGATTGCAGCCGCACTGTTCGCAGCGCTTTGTCACCCTGACAGGTTGGCGATTTTGCGCCTGCTGATGCGCTTTGCCCCGCGCGCGCAGCGCCCGACCGAGATTGCGCAGGTGTTGGGGTTGAAAAAGAACACCCTGTCGCATCACTTGGGCGAGCTGACATCGACCGGATTGCTGGAGGTCACGCGGCAAGGGCGGTCGCTTTTCTACAGCGTTAATCAGGACCGGACACACGCGCTGATTGGCTATCTTGCATTCGATGTCGGGCGCGCGCGCGCCGATTTGCTGGCCCCGCTCGTGCCCCGGCGTCACCCTTGCGGCGGGGACATGACGCTGGGCGTACTGTTCTTGTGCTCGGGAAACTCGGCTCGCTCGATCATGGCCGAGGCGCTGTTGCGCGATCTCGGAAAGGGTCGGTTCCGCGCCTATTCCGCCGGTATTCAGCCCGCCCAGACCCCGCATCCCGAAGCCCTGCAAACCTTGCGCGACCATGGGCATGATGTGTCAGTTCTGCGCTCCAAACACCTCTCAGAATTTCAGCGCGCCGATGCGCCAGCGCTGGATATTGTGATTACGGTTTGCGACAGGGCTGCCGCGCAGGATTGCCCCCCTTGGGCGGGCTATCCGGTTATGGGGCATTGGGGCTTGCCTGATCCCGCCGCGTCGCAGGCCTTCGCCCAGACCTATCATGCGTTGCGCCAACGGCTGGCAGAGCTTGTCGCCTTGCCACAAACGCCGGTTGACCGCACGGCCCTGCAAACCCGCATCGATACGATTGACACCAATGCCCTCACCCAGGAAAGAGCCTGATACATCACGCAAGACAACCGCCCCCGCATTGCCCTGAATGGGCTTGGGCGCATCGGCAAGCTGGTGCTGCGCGATCTGATCGATACCGGTTCAGGTGGCGAGATTGTGCTCTTGAACGATCCCGTGGGCGATGCAGAGCAGCACGCGCTGCTGATGGAATTCGACTCCGTCCACGGGCGCTGGCCGACCTCTGTCACCTATGACGCGGGCGCACTTGTGCTAAACGGGCAGCCGATCCGTCTGACCCGCGCGCGCCGGATCGAAGACCTGCCGCTGGCCGAGATGGGGGTCGATCTGGTCATTGATTGCACAGGCGTGTTCAAGACAGGTGCGAAACTCGCCCCCTATTTCAACGCATGTGTCCGGAAAGTCGCCGTATCCGCCCCTGTCAAGGACGATGGCGCGCTGAACTTGGTCTATGGTGTGAACCACCACCTGTATGATCCGGGCCAACACCAGATCATCACCGCCGCCAGTTGCACGACCAATTGTCTGGCCCCGGTGGTCAAGGTTGTTCACGAAGCGCTTGGCATCCGCCACGGATCGATCACCACCATCCATGACGTCACCAACACCCAGACCATCGTCGACCGCCCCGCAAAAGACATGCGCCGCGCGCGCTCTGCCCTGACAAATCTTATTCCTACCACGACAGGCAGCGCCACTGCGATCACGCTGATCTATCCGGAACTGAAAGGCAGGCTGAACGGCCATGCTGTGCGCGTGCCTTTGCTGAACGCCTCGCTTACCGATTGCGTGTTCGAGATGGAGCGCGCTACCACGGTCGAAGAGGTCAACGCCCTGTTCCAAGCGGCTGCGCAAGGCCCGCTCAAGGGTATTCTGGGCTTTGAATCCCGGCCCCTCGTCTCAAGCGATTACACCAATGACCCCCGCTCTGCCATCATCGACGGCCCTTCAACAATGGTGACAGGCGGCACGCAACTCAAACTCTATGCATGGTATGACAATGAATGGGCTTATGCCTGCCGTCTTGGCGACATCACCCGCATGATTGCGCACAGCCTCTGATCCATTTTCTTGCTCAAAATACTCTCGGGGGGTGAATTGCCCGGAACGGGCAAGAGGGGGCAGACAGCCCCTTTTCCCCCCTCAGAAAAAGGCCGCAGCCGTGACCACAACAGCAAACCCCTTGCGCGCTTACATGGCCGTGACTGCCGCTTATTGGGCCTTTATGCTGTCCGACGGCGCATTGCGAATGTTGGTGCTGTTGCATTTCAATGCGCTGGGCTTCACCCCTTTGCAACTGGCCTGGCTTTTTGTGTTATATGAAGTGGCCGGGATCATCACCAATCTTGCTGCGGGCTGGCTGGCGGCGCGGTTCGGGCTGGCGGCCACGCTTTATGCGGGGCTGGCCTTGCAGATCGCGGCCCTGGGCGCGTTGGCGCAACTGGACCCCGACTGGACCATCGCGGCCTCGGTCGTGTTTGTGATGGCTGTGCAGGGTGTCTCTGGCGTGGCCAAAGACCTGTCCAAGATGTCCTCCAAATCGGCCGTGAAGCTGCTGGCACCTGCGCAAGAGGGGGCATTGTTTCGCTGGGTCGCCTTGCTGACCGGGTCAAAAAACGCGGTCAAAGGGGCCGGGTTCTTTCTGGGCGCAGCCCTGCTTGCGACAGCCGGGTTTCAGGCGGCCGTCTGGGGGATGGCGGGGGTGTTGGTGGTCATTCTGGCCGCTGTCCTTTTGTTTTTGCCCGAAGGGCTGCCGGGGCGGATGAAAGGGGCCGATACATGGTCTGGCTGGCGCTCTCATGACCCGCGGGTCAACCGCCTGAGCCTTGCACGTCTGTTCTTGTTTGGTGCGCGCGATGTGTGGTTTGTGGTGGGCATTCCCATCTATTTTCAGGCTGTCTTGTCTGACGGCACGGCAGAGGGGCGGCGCGAAGCCTTCTTTCTGGTGGGCGGGTTCATGGCGCTCTGGATCATCGGGTATGGCGCGGTGCAGGCCTTTGCGCCAGCGTTGTTGGGGCGTGAGGGCCAGTCCGAACAGGCCATAACCCGAAAAGCCATCCTCTGGGCGGGGGGGCTGGTGCCGATCCCTGCCGTGCTCGCGCTTGCGGCGGCGTTTGCCGATGCTCCGGCGCCGTGGTTGACAGGGCTGCTGGTTGTGGGCCTGCTGATCTTTGGCTTTGTATTTGCGCTGAATTCTGCGGTGCATTCCTATCTGATCCTTGCCTTCGGCGCGGCAGATCGGATCACACGCGATGTCGGGTTCTATTACATGGCAAATGCGGCTGGGCGGTTGCTTGGCACGCTGCTTTCCGGGGTCAGCTATCAGTTCGGCGGGTTGCCGCTCTGCCTTGCCACTGCGGGGGTAATGGCGGCGGCAAGCTGGCTGATTGCCCGCAGGCTGGCGCATTTATAGCCGCTCTCAGCGGGCAGCTTTGTGCACTGCGCGTTCCAGCGCATCTAAAAAGCGCGAGCGGTCTGCCTTGGAAAAGCTGCGCCCGCCACCCTGTCGAAAGGGGTCTGCGGCGCGCAGGTCGGCCATCAAGTCACGTGTTGCCAGAACATTTCCGATATTCTGGGCGCTCAATTCCTCGCCATTATGTTTCAGAACTTGTGCGCCTGCCTCGACACATTTTGCAGCCAGTGGAATGTCGCCTGTGACCACCACATCGCCCGGCCCCGCGCGCTCTGCGATCCATTTATCTGCTTCATCCGCGCCTGCGTCCACGATGATTGTTTCGATCAGCGGGTTGGGCGAAGGCCTGATCCCGCCATTAGAAACGATGATGATAGGCAATTTGTGGCGCGTGCCGACACGTTCGATCTCGGCTTTCACGGGGCAGGCATCCGCATCTACATAAATCGTCATAGGCATGGCCTTTTTTGCGCGGGCGTGGGCAGGGCAACAAAGCGGGTACAGGGCAGGCCCCTGCGCCCTGTTCAGGGGGCTATATCCGCCAATACCGCTCCAGACCGGATGACGCAACGGTCCGGTGCGACTGGCTGTGCCCGCCATTCGGAATACAATGCGCAGCCCCGATCAGAACTTCTGAATGTTGTCGATCTGCGCAGGGCGCCCTTTCAAAGAGTGCCGCAACCGCGCCAGCCAGCCCGCACCCCGATTATACTGGGCATGTATCATCGCAGGCACCGCAACATCGAAATTCATCTGAATGCCCCAAATATCGCCGATATAGCGCCCTTCTTCGCGCATACGGTCGAGCAATTCATGCGCCCCAGAATAGCTTAGCCCGCCATCGCGCTGCAAGATGACGACAAGGCGATTTTCGACATCATGCGCCATCTTGGCGTCGCCACAGATCATCACATGACCCGCAGGATGCAGTAGGTCTTTGGCGACGGATATGCCATCTGCATCAAGCGCATCCTGAACATATGCTTTCGCCGGACCGGCGCGCGAGAAGGCAACATTCACACGGCTTAGAAACCCGTCTTTGCGCCAGCTTCTGATGCGTTCACGCTGCAGAAATTCGTCTGCATTGCGGCAGCCAAAATACAGCGCGACAGTCTTGTCTGCATGTGCGCGGGCGCCCTGTGCAACACGGTCTTCCAATGCCGCATAGAGGGGCGCGATGCCGGTGCCTGCCGCGATCATGACGGTGGGACCATCCGGCGCGTCGGGCAGCCGCCGTGGCGCGCTCTTCAAGGCGATGCGCACCTTCGCGCCCGGTGCTTGCTGCGCCAGATAGTGCGATGAAACCCCCCGCGCCAAGCGCCCGCCCGGTTGCGCGATGCTCAACACACTGACCATGATCCGTATCTGTTCGGGATGCGCGTGCGGACTGGACGCGATCGAGTACAGCCGCGGCTTCAGTCTGGGCAGCAATTGTATCAAAAGCTCGAAAGCGGGAACACTGTCTGGAAAGGAATCCAGCAGGTCAACCACCGTTGGATAATCTTGCCGCATACGGCCAAGCAAGCCCTGTCGCTTGGCGCCGTCATCTTCGCCATTCAGAATGCGCAGCCAAGTGGCAAGGCGGTCACTTCCATCACCGCCAACCTGCACCATTGCCGAGAGCAGTTCATCCGGCGCTTGTGGCAGCGCAAGGTCCAGTTCTTCTGTCAACAGCTTATGGACCGAGTACCCATCGCGGAACCGGTCCAGCGCTTCGTTTGACGCGCCTTGTGCGCGAAACCATGTATCCTGTTGCAAGCCATGATGCGCGCAAAGGCGCGCGACCAGATCGGCAGGGTTATGCGGATAGATGGCCACATGGTCGCCGACATCATAACACCCCTTTTCAGGCGCAGATTTTGCGATCAGTGCCTTTGGCAAGTCGATGCCGATAAAACGGGTCGATCTGTCGCGCACGCTATTTATCGCATGGTCGCTGTTCAGCATTTCGGTGTTGAAATTGATGACGCCAGCCTCAATCGGTTCAATCTCTGGGGTGCGTTGTGGCGGGATCAATTCGATAAGCGGGCGGCGCGTGATCTGAACCGGCTGGTCCGTGCCCCAGCGTTTCTGGAACATCTCGATCCAGCGTTTTACTGTGTCGGCCTGACCGGCAATCTCGTCTGCTGTCTCCAAACTTGCCATGCGGTTTGCACCGGCTTTGACCAGCGCGGCATCTACGGTAACCGCCGCGCGGCAAAAATGCGGATAGATGCGATTGCCGATGCCCAACACGGCAAAGGATGTCCCGGCAAGCGCGTTGGCTGCAGCGTCATTAAGTTGCGCCAATAAAGCCTCGCCACTTTCGGGGACATCTCCGTCGCGGCACGTGGCCACGATTGCCAGCACCCGCGACGCATTTGCAAGATCGCTCAGATTGATATCCTCAATCGCTTTTACGCTTGGCGCAAGTCCAGCAAGGCGGCGCGCGGCCTGATGCGCATAGCTTTCTGCTGTGCCTGTTTCTGACGCATACACAATCAGGGGGCGCGCAGTCCGGGTGCGTTCAGGCTGCTCTGCCGTCGCATCGCCTGATGGTGCGTCATCGGTATGTGCAAGCCACCGGTCCGGAGCATATTTATACGACGGCTTGAGGTGGAAATCCCGCATCTCGTGGTGCCAGACGGGGGTGGTCGACCCGCCTGCCGCAGGCACAACCCAAGAACCTTGCGCCGGACATTCACGGCCAGAGCGCTTCTCGCGCAGATCATGGATCATGAATTGCCGCGATGCGGTCTGATGGTCGACCAGTGTCACGCGCGCTTCCTGAAAAGAATGCAGGATTGCGATGTTCAGTTCGAGAAAGGCGCGGTCGCGCCAGAGTGTCCGCTCGCTTGATGTGTCAAGGCCAAGCGCATCGGCAATCTCTGCTGCGCGGTCATAGCGCCCTTCTTCCCACAGGTCGCGCGCGATTTCCGTGCCCATGAACCACCCGTTGAAGGGCGCACAACCATAGACAACGCCCCCGATCTCTAACTGAAAGTTCGAGATGGCCGGAACCGCGCACCATTTCATGCCAAGCTCTGCGATCTTCGGCTCTGTCGGGTGGGATATCTGGACTTCCAAAACTTCTTTGGGGTCAATCGGGTAGATCTTTGGCGTGTCGCCCGGCATTTCGATGACAAGTGGCAGAATGTCATAGTCGCCACGCGGCTTTGGCGGGGTCCAGCCAAGGTTGGTTATGGCGCGAGTCGCTTCGATATTGGCGCGATCCCCGCGCTTCGTGCCGTCGGGCATTTCATAGCCCGCATAGCGGACCAATTGACTGTTCCACAGGCGCGGCCCCCAGCGTTCGCCGGGTGCGAGCGCCCGGAACACGGTCAGCACGATTTCGATGTTGCCGCCATTGGTCGCGGTCCGCAGGTGCTGGATGCATTCATCATAGATGGAATTGGCATCCGTGACATGGCGAAAGTCCCGCACGATCAGGTTCTTCCACGATATCCGGCCAATACATTTCGGCGCATTGCGCCACGCCAGCTTTGCGCCGTAGTCAAGTTCTTCGTTGGTATGGGTATAGGTTCCGGTCGCGCGAATTTCGCGCGCGATTGCATTCAGGCGTTTTTGCGTTTTCGACCCGGACCAATCCAACTCGATTGACACTTGGTCAATGAATTTCTGTGCTTCTGCAAGAATATGCTCTTGCTGGATCATCGGCTCGGCAACGATCCGTGACACGCGGTCAAACAGCACTTCCCAGCCGCGGATCATCTGGGCATCCAGTGGGTGGCCAAAGCGCGACAATGTTTCGAGCAGAGGGGCGGCGAGGTGCGCATATTCGGATGGCGGGATCTGGTTGACCTGATGCACCCGCGCCAGATTGCGCAGATCGTCGCGCAACCCTGTAAGGTCGTCAGCGGCCCGGCTCAGGAAGACCACCGTGTCGATCAGATGGCGCGAAAGCGCGTCCATATTCGCTGTCCGAAACAGGCTGACCAGGTCGGGACGTGCGTCGAAAAGTGTCTCGTAGAAAAAGACACCTGCCTCTTGGGGATGCGCGAGCATCGCTTCGGCGCCCGCGCGCATCTTGGTCACGGCTTCTGGGGCAAGTGCGCTGTCTTGCGCTTCGCGCAGCGCATTCATTGGCGCTTCGATATGCAGCATGAAAAACCGCCCAAGCGCCGAGTCGTCGCCGCGTTCAAGGTCGGTGCGTTCATAGTCTTCCAGATAGGCAGCCTTGGAAAAGGCCCAAAGGAAAGCGTCGCGCGCGATTTCCCATGTCTCTTGCGTCATGCCATAGGTTGCAAAGAATGTTCCGCATTCGGGGATCGTGCGCGACCGCGCTTCAAGTGCGCCGGGCGCGATGTGAAACGCCTCTCGCAACGCGTCCTCATGGGCAGGGTCGAGGTCGCGTACAGCAAGATCAAACAGCATGAGGAATTCTGTCGGGGCTTGCACCACAGTCAGCCCGAGGGCGTCTTCCAATGCCGGAACATGAGACACAAGGCGCTCGAAAAAGAGGCCGACAAGCACTGCATCTTGCGCAATAAACTTGTTCCAACAGTCTCGGACCAGTACCTTTTCGACGGAAGAAAGCGCCGTGTTATTGGCCACCAGTGGTTCTACCGCACGCGCGCCGCGCGCGGACGATTCCGACAAGGAAACTTTGTTCAATTCTTATCCTCCTGTGCGTCTGTCGGCCTTGACCGAACGCGCGGCTTACCTAATCCGCCGCGTCAGACACCCCTTCACGATATTGGTAAAACTCGTTTTTCTTCACTGAACCTATAACATACTTACGTTGAGTGATTTCTTTTAGAAATTACTCTTGCGTGTGTCACGTGATATTTTTAGGTCGTTATGTGTTCATCGAACAATGTGCCGAGGAAGATACAATACAAATCGAGATGATAACGTGTAATTAACTGGAATCTGCCATATCTAGTGGGAGATATGATAGCTGAGTCGAAAAACTCGGACAGATGGAATTTAACGGATGCCAGTGGTACTCCTTTTCCCCTGTGGATTGACCGTCACGCCAAAAGCGGTGCGTCAAATTGGTATGTGGTGTGCCCGTGCTGTAATACCTTCGGGTGATGCGGCCTACTTGCAGCGCGCCAAGCGTGTTACATATGTCTAGGTGTGTGCCCGCGTGCTTGGGCGTCATTGCAAGCGTCACCTTGCAGGTTTCACAGCGCAGAGTGCAAAGGCGGGAATGCTGACATGTACGGGATGATCCATCAAGCACTGCGGGATATGGCAATTCAGCATATGGGCGATGCCGGCTGGGCTGCACTGCTGCAAGATGCGGGCCTGAAGCAACCGCTGTTTATCGGCATGGACTATTATTCCGATGAAACGACCATGACCCTGATCTGCCTGATTGCAGAGCGTTTGAACATGCCGCTCGACACTGCATTGCATGAATTCGGCGGGGTCTGGATCGATTTTGCCGGGGCGTCTGAATATGGCCGTATTTTGCAGATGGCGGGGGATGATTTCGTCACATTTCTAGAAAGCCTTGACCGGATGCATGCCAGTATCCGATCCAATATGCCAAAAGCCGAAATGCCATCGTTTGAGTTGATCGCGGCCGATACCGAGCAGATGCAGCTACGCTACCGGTCAACCCGAAACGGGCTTGCCCCCTTCGTGCAGGGCATTTTGCAAGCCGTCGCAATCCGATTTCAGGAAAGCGTCATAATTTCATTTCATCTGGAAGACGGGGGCGCGTTCTTTATCATCAAGCGAACACTGCCCCATGAATGAGAATATGCCCCAGCAACAGGGACTGATGACCGTTGGTTTGTCGCTGTCGGATGAAGATATGGCAAGGCTTTTCCCTGCCTATCTCAAGCTTGACGCCCAAGGTCGCATCGCCGAGGCTGGCCCTTCCTTGCTGCGCCACAACGGGACAGAGCTTCTGGAACGCGACTTTTTTGACTGTGTGACAATCGAATTGCCATCCACTGTCAGTTGCATAACTCAATTGCGCCAGCACCGCCGCGCCGTCATCTTGCGACTGAAGGGGCGCGCGGCCCTGCGGTTGCGTGGTCTGGTGCTTGATCGTGGGGAACATATCTGGCTGTTGCTTGGCCATATCCCCGACCTTGGAGAGCGCGAGAGCACGCAGCAGTTGCGTATCGCAGATTTCTCGCCGACTGACGGAACGCTGGATATGATGCTCGCGGCTGAAATGCGCTCTGGTCTGCTTGCCGAAACCCGTGCGCTTGCCGCCGCGCTGGATGAACAGCGCAAACAGGCAGACGCGGCCAACCGTGCAAAAAGTGCATTCCTGACCACAATGAGTCACGAAATACGGACGCCTATGAATGCCGTGCTGGGCGTTGCGGGTATCCTTGCCGATACTGACATCACGCCAGAACAACGGGAATGGCTGGATGTCATGATGGATTCAGGGCGCTCCTTAATGGAGCTGTTGAACAACATTCTTGATCTGTCAAAAATCGAGTCCGGCTCGATGGAGATTAACCCGGAAGAGTTTGATCTGCGCGCATTGGTCAAGTCGGTGCACGCGCTCTATGCGCCGACCGCCGCGGCCAAAGGTGTCACGACCGAATTGGCGATCAATCTGGAGGGGACATTCTATATCGGCGACCCCGTGCGCATTCGTCAGATACTTTCAAACCTCTTGGGGAACGCGACAAAATTCACCGAGGCGGGGCAAATCACGGTAAATGTCGGGGACCGGACCGAAGGGGATATCCGACTGTTAGAGATGTCGGTGCGTGATACGGGTATCGGGATTTCTGCAGAAGCCATCTCGCGGCTGTTCAATGTCTTCTCACAAGCTGACAGCTCGACCACCCGGCGCTACGGGGGCACTGGGCTTGGATTGTCGATTTCCAAACTTCTGAGCGAACAGATGGGCGGTGAAATCACAGTTGAAAGTCGTCTTGGGCGTGGTTCAACCTTTACCACCCGCATACCCATAGCGCTTGCCCAGATCGCTGCGAAACCCCAGCAAACGGCTGTTGCCCACCCGGCAGAAAAAGCCTCTGGTCCGCGTCATGTGTTGATTGTCGATGACAATGCAACCAACAGAATGATCCTGTCACATTACCTGCGCCGTCTTGGTCACAGCTTTGACGTTGCCGCAGATGGGCAGCAAGCGCTGGCCGCATGGGAAGCGCAAGAATACGATGTGGTTGTCATGGATATCGAAATGCCCGTGCTGGATGGGCTGGAAGCGACGCGCGAACTCAGACGTCGGGAGAACGCTGCCGTACGCCGCTACACCCCGATTATCGCCCTGTCTGCCGATGCCATGATCGAGAAACGCGAGACGGCATTGAGCGTCGGCATGGATGACTATCTGACCAAGCCGGTGGGGCCAAAGGAAATCGAGGAAAAAATACAGATCATCTGCGCGCGCACACACCCGATGAAACAAGGGTAAGGACCAAAGCACATGCTGCGCACAACTGGTGCCGCAGGACCGCACGCATTTTGCAGGTGTCATGGCAAATCTGACAGCTTCGGTGTAAGAGCCTGCTATGTTCGGCGCTGGTGCAGCCCGAGGCGGAAAACTCCAGTGCCTTGGCGATTGGCAGACTGAAAATTGAACTCAGAAGGAAACTGTCATGACCCACGATCGCGCAAGGCCAAACATCCTGATCGTGATGGTGGATCAGTTGAACGGTACGCTGTTTCCTGACGGCCCCGCCGAATGGCTGCATGCGCCCAACCTCAAGGCGCTGGCGGCACGGTCTGCGCGCTTTGCCAATGCCTACACGGCCTCCCCGCTCTGCGCGCCGGGGCGGGCGAGTTTCATGTCGGGGCAGTTGCCGAGTGCGACAAGGGTCTATGACAATGCGGCGGAGTTTGCCTCCAGCATCCCGACCTACGCACACCATCTGCGGCGCGCGGGCTATTATACCTGCCTGTCTGGCAAGATGCATTTCGTGGGCCCCGATCAGTTGCACGGGTTTGAAGAACGTCTGACCACCGATATCTACCCTGCCGATTTCGGCTGGACGCCGGATTACCGTAAACCCGGCGAGCGGATTGACTGGTGGTATCACAATATGGGGTCGGTTACGGGCGCAGGCGTGGCCGAAATCAGCAACCAGATGGAATATGATGACGATGTTGCGCATCATGCGGTATCGAAGATTTATGATCTGGCACGCGGGGCCGATGCGCGGCCATGGTGTCTGACGGTCAGCTTCACCCATCCGCATGACCCGTATGTGGCGCGCAAGAAATACTGGGATCTCTACGCCGATTGCGCCCATCTGGCGCCAGAGGTCGCGCCAATTCCCTACGCGCAGCAAGACCCCCATTCAAAGCGGATCTTTGACGCCAATGACTGGCAGTCCTATGATCTGACACCGGAAATGGTGGCGCGCGCGCGGCGCGCTTATTTCGCCAATATCTCTTATCTGGATGACAAGATCGGCGAGATTCTGAGCACGCTGGAGGCAACACGCCAGCAGGCCGTGGTGGTTTTTGTCAGCGATCACGGCGATATGCTGGGGGAACGGGGCTTGTGGTACAAGATGAGCTTCTTTGAAGGCTCGGCCCGCGTGCCCCTGATGATCGCGGCCCCTGACATGGCCACAGGCCGGATTGATGCGCCCGTCAGCACCATCGATATCTGCCCGACATTATGCGACCTCGCGGGTGTCAGCATGGCAGAAGTCATGCCGTGGACCACTGGCGAAAGCCTTGTGCCGCTGGGGCAAGGCGTGACGCGCACCAGCCCCGTCGCCATGGAATATGCCGCCGAAGGGTCAGAAGCACCCTTGGTCTGCCTGCGCTATGGGCGCTGGAAATATACCCGCTGCACACTCGACCCCGATTTGCTGTTCGATTTGCAGGTCGATCCACAAGAGCAGCGCAACCTTGCCGATGACCCGGCGAATCAAACCACCTTGGCCAGCCTGCGTGCCAAGTCTGAGGCACGCTGGGATCTGGCCCGCTTCGATGCCGAAGTGCGCGAAAGTCAGGCCCGCCGCTGGGTCGTCTATGAGGCGCTGCGTCAGGGCGGCTACTACCCGTGGGATTTCCAGCCGCTGCAAAAAGCATCAGAGCGCTATATGCGCAATCACATGGACCTCAACATCCTCGAAGACAGCAAACGCTTCCCGCGCGGCGAATAATCCGCAGGATAGCGTAGGGCGCGCGGAACTGCCGCCGCCGTTGCCCGCGGCGCGGCAAGATGCGATCTGCATGCCCGACGGCTGTCAATCATGCGCATGGTTGATCACAGACGGATACGCACTTGGCATACTCCAACGCATCCGGTGTCCAAGAAACACCTATGAGATGTGTCCGATTTTCAGGATTTCGTACCTGTGACCTCGGATGAAATTTACCTTGCATCGTCAATCAACGGTTTATTTATCGTATATCGTCGATACAGAAGGGATGTTATGCTAAACTGGAATACAAACACGATCACTGATGCCGAGCAAATCGCGCGGGTTGCCAAGGCACTTGCCCAAGAGATGCCGCCTTCAAAACCAGGTGGATGTTGCTGTGGTCCTGCCAAGGCAGAGCCGAAACAGGGCGCGTGCTGCTAAGCCAGCGTTACCGATTTGCTGCCCGTATTTGTCAAAAGCAACCATAGCGATCAGCTGCGGCCCGGCCCATCCGCGCGGGATGACATGGAAGGGTGCAGGTGCCTGATCGAAACTGATACTGCACGCCGCGCGTCAGAGATGCGCTGATTCGATCCGGACTTGGCCAATAAGGTAATGAAGCTCGGCCTGATGGAGACGGCGAAGCCCTATGCTTACGAACGCAAGCGCATTCAGTTCACGAATTGTCGTGATTCTGATTAAACAAGCTACCCGTTAGCCGGAATGAAAAGCAAATAACCAGATGAATCCCTCCTATGCTAACGGGCAGCAGCATTTGGCGTGCGGCACCGCCGTGATGTCGCGTAAAGCTCTTCAGCGACATTCAGGCATGCCGCAGCGAGCTAGATTTGTTTGCAGGTGCGGCAACATGTCCGGCCCATTGCTGCTGCTGGGTGCGCAACGCGGCATTCTTGAAAACTGCCTCTCAGAGGTAGCGTAGCGCAGGGCCGTTGCCCGATCAACTGCTGTGCGGCCAACCGCCTTCGAGTTTACCTGAAACTCAGGCCGAAGTGTCAGCTTAAGATTGAAAGAGAACCCCACACCATATCTAGCTACGATACAGTGGTGCGGCATAAGAATTCAGACGGTATGGCTCTAGAGCGCAGCTCGCGTCGAACAGTCAAGACAGATCCCGTCGCGCGAAATGCCACGGGATCTGGAACTGCGATCAACAGGTCGCCCATATGCCACGATACCGCTTCGTCATCACTCTCTGGCCAGCCTCTCGAGTAGTTTGAGCCACTGCGCACCTGTCTCGGCCGCAAGCCGGGTTGGCCCCGCATCTAGCATTTTGCGGCGCACCCGTTCTGCCAACTGGAACCGCCAGTCATCTGCTAAGGCTATGCCTTCGGTTTGGGCCCATGCCAGCGCCTGCGCGACAAAAGGCTGGCCCGCGATAACCGCATCGGCGAATAACCGTTCTGGCCTGCGTTCGACGCGGTCCAACTGAACTGCGAGTTCAATGGCCGGAAACAGGTCTTCCACTGTACTGTCCTGACGGCCCGTAATGTCCTCCATAGAAAGCATAGTTTTGCTGTCGACCAGTCTTGCTGCCAGCGCGCGCCCTTGAGTAGAGCCATCGAGCACCAGTTTGGGCGGCTGGGCCCGCGTTTCGCTGAGCAGTCGGGCCATGACCTGCATCACTTCGGGACCGCAGGCGGGAGCGAAGACAATGTCGCGCTGTGGGACGAATTGACCAGAGGCAATGCTCAGGGTCTTGATCACGCTCAGATAGGTCTGCTCGACGCGACTTTGCACCAGAACAGGCTGGGCGCCACCCATGCTGACCTCAGCCACGGCAAGATTGAGCGCGGCGCGCACTGCAAACCCTGCGCCGCGCTGGCTGTCGCGGCCCTCGGCCTCCAGCAGATCACCACTGACGCGGGTTGATCCATCGCTGCCAACGAACACCTTGCGCGCGCGCGCCAGACGGTCTGCATCGACGAGAAATGGCGAATGTGTCGTATACAGTATTTGGTTCTTCAACGCCAAACCTTCGAAAAACGTAGACAGGTCACGCTGTGCCAGCGGATGCAGCGAATGCCCCGGTTCATCCAGCAACAGGACACAATTCTCATGGGCGTCTTCGGCTTCGTGCAGAAAGACCAGAAAAAAACTCAAAAACCATTGTAGGCCCGTCGAGCGATGCTCCAGCTCCACTTCCTGCGGACGGCGGGCATCGGCCACCCAGATGCGGAAATGGTTGCCATCCGCCTCAAAACGGAAGCGATAATCGCCCTGTTTCCACCAATCGGCAAACCTCGCCGTCAGTTTGGTGCCTGCCGATTGCAACAGGATGGATCGGGTGCGCTTGGCCTCGGCGATCTGGGCCAGAAGCGCGGGCTCGGGCTGGTGTTGATGTCCCCGCGCGCGATGCCACAGGCTGCGCACCAGCCCCGCCTTGCCCTTTTCGGCGATCATCTGCGCCTCTGCCTCGTCCCGAATGTCGCGGAAATCACGACCCAGTTCGAGGATTTCCTGCGCCTGTACGCCGACAAAATCGAACAGCACGCACAGGGTGCGGGCTTTCGCGCTTTCCTTCGCGCCCAGATCCGCACGGCCCATGTTGTCCACCACATGCGGCAGGTAAATCTCTGAGTCCAGATTGCCGTAATTCGAATAATACACAAATCGTGGTAAACAGCCGATCACGGCCTGACGTATTTCTTCGCGTGCGGCAGGGTCCGGCGCGATCATGGCGGCCATCTGTTGGCCCAGCGTTTTCTGTAGTGCCCGCAGCAGCGGAATGATCTGGCTGGTCGCTGGCGGGTCTTCCGGGATTAGTGCGGCCACGCAATTTCGTGCCAGACGCAGGTCATTTCCAGTCAAATTCGCAGCGTGCCCCAGCTCATCCAGCAGATCATCTACCAGTTTGCAGGCCGGGTCGTATAGCGGGTCGGTTGCCATACCGCCCAGATCAGTTCGTGCAAGGCGCAGTGCCGTTAACGCAGTTGCGATCGCGCTATCCTCATCCAGTCTGTAGTCGGGAAAGTTGATCTGGTAGCTGCCATCATAGAGCCGCGCGACAGATACGCGCCTTGTTTGCGCTTGCGGAATTTTCGCCAGCTCTGCCAACCGCCCGGCCTCGCGCCCTGTGTCAAACTCGGCGGTGATGAACTGGAACTGCTCGGGCGCGTTGCGGATCGTGGCAAATAGAGCTTTGGGATAATCCGATGTGGGATGCAATTCTCCTTCGCTTGCAGGGTTCAGTTTCCACAGGGGCAATAACAAATTAGTCTTGCCGGATTCGTTAACCCCGATCAGGGCCGTAACGGTGTCTGCCTCCAACCAGCCTGAATCCATGACTGAGCGAAAATTGCTGACACGGTAGCGCAGCAGTTTAAAATCCTTGTGTGTCTGTCTTGATAGGCTGTCGGCGGCAATGGGGAAGTCGGTTTCATAACGCATGGGCTTCTCTCCTCGTCAGAAGTCAGGTGTCGGGATCAGGTCTTGCAGCAGAATTGGGTCAGTCTGCGGCACAGGGGAAATGGCTGTTTCGGCGGGTTGGGTGGTGCCCAATTCCACCGCAAGGGTCAGCGCGATCAGGCACGCAATCGCGCTCTGGCCCAACCGCCAGCGGGTGGCTGTGTCGCCAAGGGCTTTTGGCACGGCATGGCCCAGCCTGCGCGCGGCGCGGCGTTTGGCTGCGACAATCGCATCTGCACGCGCCCCAAAGGCCCGAAAAGGCGCGGTCAACTGCGACAGGAAGACGCCAGCGCCGATGCGTTGCGCATGGGCAAATACCGCCACACCAGCAGCGAGCACCACCCCACACAGCACTGGCCAAAGCGCCCCCGACGGGGCCAGCCGGATTGGCGCGGCCACTGTTTGCGCAAGGGTGCCCCAGACTGCGGGCAGGGCCACCGACGCTGCCGACACGAGCAGAAAGGGCAACAGAACTGCCTCTGCCGCAAGGTTTGCGGGTGCCTTTGGCGGGTTATGCCAGATCATCGCGATATAGCGCGCCATCAGCAAGGTGGTTGCGACTCCGGAAAGGGTCAATGCAACGCTCAACCAAGGCAACCAGACCGGAGAGCCTGCCTCTAGCGCGGTTTTAAGCGCCTCTTTTCCCAAGCCCCCAGAACTTGCAGGCAATCCCGCCAGTATGAATGCCAGAACTAGGAGCGCCAGCGTAACACCCAGTTTGCTGGCAAGGCCGGTTTGGGCCGCAAAGGCGCCCGTGCCCAGAAACAGCGCCCCCTTGGCCAACGCATGATGGGCGGCCAGAAACATCAGCACGGGCAGGATCGCGGCCCATGCCTCAGGTACCATTAGACCCGCGCCCAGACCAAGGGCCAGAATGCCCATTTGGCTGACACTGGAATAGCCCAGAACGGCCTTGGGGTTGACCTGCTGCACCCCCAGCAGAAGGGCCGCAAAGATCGTGACCATGCCCGCAGCCATCAGAACTGTGCCGTGGTCGGAATAGGCAACGCCCCCCAACGGCAAAATGGTCATCATGCCAAACAGTCCTGCCTTTATCATGGCGCCTGACAGCACGGCGCTGGCAGGCACAGGGGCCGCGCCATGCGCGGGCGGCAGCCACAAATGCAACGGCATGATCCCCAGCTTGACACCGAAGCCCAGGATCAGCAGCGCCACGGCCATGTCCGAAGGCACCGCCGAACGCAAATCGGCCAACAGGAATGACCCCGCTTGTGACGCGGCCAGCGCCAGCCCTGCAAACAGCGCCAATTCACCAAGCACGACAAAGCCGATATAAAGCCGTGCAGCCCCCTGCGCCTCTGTGTCACGGCTGTGCAGGACAAGCCCGTAAGACGCAAAACTCATCAGTGCGAAGAAGGCATAGAAGCTTAGCGCGTCCTGCGCCAGCAGCAGCCCCAGATTTCCCGCCTGCGCCATAGCGAACAAGACCCCGAAACTTGTCGCGTGCGGGTCATGGCGCATCCAGTGGCGCGCACTAGCCCCCGCTGCGCACCACAACAGGCCCGTGAAGATCACGAACAAACGCGAAACTTCATCAAGCCCGAAATGCAGGCCGAGGATCAGCCACTCCGCTTGTGCGTTCATCGGCAGATCGCCTAGTAACGCCAGCGCCAGCGCAGGCAAGGGCGCAAAGGGCATGATCCGCCAAACAAGGCTGCGCATCTTCGGCCATGTCAGCAACACAGCCAGCATCACCGGCAGGCCCAGAGCGGCAAGATATGGCAAAAGGCTCATGCGATTACTCCTGATACTCGATTGCAACAATGAAGCGCGTCCATTCCAACGGGCTGAAGGGCGCATTGGCAAAGCCCCCTGCAACCAGCACCAGAACCGCTGTGGTGACGGGGGGGGCAGCCAGCATCCAGCCAATGCGCGGGCGACCCGGCGCGCCTTCCCCCTCTGGCGCGGCATCACGGAACCAGGCGCGGTGCAGCATGGGCAGGAAATAGATCGCGTTAAGCAGGCTCGAGCCCAGCAGAAGGGCGATCACCCAAGTCTGCCCGGCGTCAAGCCCGCCCTGAGCCAGATACCATTTGCTCACAAATCCGGCCAAGGGCGGCAGCCCGATCATGCCAAGTGCTGCCAGCGTGAAGGCCAGCATCGTTCCGGGCATGGCGCGGCCCACCCCGTCCATCTGGCTGACGCGCTTGACACCCAGCCCTTCGGCCAGATTGCCAGCGGCCATGAACATCGTGATTTTCATCAACCCCTGATGGATCAAATGCGCCAGCGCGCCCACGGCAGCGATGGGGCTGGCCAGCGCCACGCCAAGCGTGATGTAGCTGACCTGTGACACAGTCGAATAGGCCAGCCGCTTCTTGATATCATCCTGCGTGATCGCCCGGATCGAGCCGTAGATGATGGTGATGCCCGCCAACGCTGCCANTGGCGCGGTCATGCCAAGGGCTTGCGCGGTTTCGATCCCGAAAACCTCATAGACCACGCGCATGATCCCGAACGCACCTGCCTTGACTACCGCCACTGCGTGCAGCAACGCCGAGACGGGCGCGGGTGCGACCATCGCAATCGGTAGCCAGCGGTGAAATGGCACCAGCGCAGCCTTGACCCCCAGCGCCCCGATCAGCACCACAAACAGCAGTTGCGCCGCCAGCCGGTTTTCAGCGGCCATATCGGCCAATATGCCACCGGGCGCGAAATCGGTTGTGCCTGCAAGAACCCATAGACCCAGCGTGCCCAGGAGAAGAACCAACCCCCCTGCGAGCGTATAAATCAGGTAGATGCGCCCGGCGCGCAGGGCCTCTGCCGTGCCGCGATGAATGACCAACGGATAGGTGGCCAGCGTCAGCAACTCGTAAAACAAAAGGAAAGTGAACAGGTTGCCCGACAGGGCAATCCCTACAGTCGCAGCCACGCACAGGCTGAAAAAGCCGAAAAACCGCGCGCGGTGCGGGCCATGTTCCAGATAGCCAACCGAATAGATCGTGGTGATCAGCCACAGCACCGCCGAGAGTGCGATGAACAGGATCGCCAGCGGGTCGGCTTGCAATTTGAATTCCAACCCCGGCAGCATCTCGAAGCGCAGATCATAGATCACGCCCTGACTGACCTTCAGGCTCAGCCAGCCGACAAGCGCCACTTTCAGCGCCGCCATACCAAGATTGATCGCCGTGCGCAGCTTTGCGGCACGTTCCGGCAGCGCGAACAGGATCGGCGCGGCCAGAAGCGAGGTCAGCAGAATGAACAGGGGCAGCAGGGGCGCATCCATCATGGTGCCACTCCGAACGGATAACCGATTTCAAGGAAGCTCAACAGAGGCGCGGCCAGCAGGCCAAGGCCAATCGCCATCAGCGCCAGTGTCAGCGGGGCCGCATCGGCCAGCGCCCAGCCCTGATGCTCGCCCACTGGTGCGCGCACCCGATCGAACCGCAGGAAGCCCGCAAAAACGCGGCTGAAATAGGCAACCGACAGCAGCGTACCGACCATCGTAACCGCGACCCAGTGCCAGTAGCCAGCCGCCATCGCACCTTCCATCAGCGCCCATTTTCCAATGAAGCCAAGCGAGGGTGGCAGCCCGATCAGGCTGATCGCGGCCAGCGCGAAGGTGAATTGCGCCAGCGTCGGGCGAATTGGCGTGCGGTCCAGATCGCGGATCACGTCATGGCCGATCTCGTCCTTGATACGGCCTGCGGCCAGAAACATCGCGGCTTTCGCAATCCCATGCGCAAGGATCAGCAGCGCCGCCGCTTTCCAGCTTTCGGTCAGCCCCAACTCGCCAGCGCGGGCAAAGGCCACAAAGATCAGCCCGATCTGTGCCACTGTCGACCATGCGACCAGCAGTTTCAGCCGTTCAGCGCGCAACGCCTGAACCCCGCCCCAAATAACAGCGCCCGCACCCATCAGCCCCACCAGCGTCAGCAGGTTCTCTGACGGAAAGGGCATGTATTGCGCCAGTCGCAGCACGATATAAAGGGCGGCCTTGACCACCAGCCCCGAGAGCAGCGCGCTGGCAGGTGCCGTTGCGTTGGCATGGGCGGCAGGCAGCCAGAAATGCAGCGGAAAGAGTGCAGTTTTCAGCGCCAGCCCCACAAAGATCAGCGCGAGCGCGGCAACCAGCGCGCCGGTCGGCGCGGCCCCGCTCAGGCCCGCGAAATCCAGACGGCCCAGCTGCAGATACACAAACCCCACACCCATCAGGAACAACAACGCACCAAGGATTGAGGCATACATGTACTCCAGCCCCGCCTGCAGGGCTGCACGGCTACCGCTCAGGACCGTAAGGCCCACGGCGGCCAGCGCGATGACTTCGATCATCACATATAGGTTGAAGATATCGGTGCTAAGATAGACCCCGTTCATGCCCGTTAGCAACAGCAGCCAGAGCGGCCAGAAATACTGCCGCTGGCGCACCTGATCGGCCCCTTTCAGGCTGTCAAGCGCGGCGATACTGACCAGAAATCCGACCGCACTGGTCAGCGTTAGCATTGCCACGCTCAGCCCATCGGCGCGCAGGTCGATGCCCAAGGGCGCGCCCCATCCACCAAGGGGCAGGACGACCGCACCCGTAACCAGCACCTCGTGCGCCAGCCAGATGACCGCGCCTGTGGTCATGGCCAGCGTGCCCAGCCCGATCAGGGCGGCCATACGCGGCATGAGAAAGGCCACAATCGCGCCGAATAGCGGCAAAAAGATTGCAAGGATCATGGGTGAGAGTTCAACGCTCATCGGTCGCCTCCAGAGTTTGCAGGCGGCGGATCAGGGCAAGGGCGACAGCCGTCGCGCTGACCATCACAACGATGCCGGTAATCACCAGCGCATGTGGCACGGGGTCAGGTGTGGCGGGTGGTTCGCGCCACGCACCCACAACCAGCAGAAAGCCCGCGCCCACGGAACACAGCTTCAGCGCCAGCACCCGGCGCAGCCGGTCTTGCGCGCAAAGCGCGCCGACAAGCCCGATGCCGAAAACGGCAATCCCGGTCAGCCCATAAATCAGATCAGGTGTCATGGCGGCCCCCTTCGCTTAGCGCGACCGGCTCGCGTCCGTGAAACAGCGCGGCCAAAGTTACGGCGATGGAGAGGGTCACCACCCCCTCGATCAGCAGGATCAGGGTTTTGGCGTGTTCCAGCGGATACTCGAAGGCGACGCGCCCACCGCCTGCAACCAGAATGGCTACCAACGCAAAAGCTGCCGTTCCCAGCACAAAGGCCCCACGCGCGACCCCGCGATGGGCGGGCTGCGGTATATAGGCGCGCGTCAGCAGCAACAAAAGCCCCACAGCCGCCAGCACTGCGCCACCCTGAAACGCACCGCCCGGTGCCTCGGCCCCCACCCATAATAGATAGGTGCCGACCACAACGATGGCGGGCAGGGCCAGCCGCGCAAAGCCTTGCCAAACCTCGCCCATCACGGGCGCAGGTGCATCTGACAACCCGCGCTCGATTTGCCAGACTGCGATCACGGCGGCCAGCAGCACGACCACTTCCATCAGCGTGTCATAGGCGCGGAAATTCAGCAAAACGCCTGTGACGGGGTGTTCCACGCCGCTTTGGGGCATGGCCTCTGCCACCAGCGCGTCAAAGCCCGGCCCCGTCGCCGGTGCGCCCAGAAACGCCACGAGCAACCCCAGCGTAATCAACCCGCAGAACCCTGCATTGGCCAGAATGATGCCCATTGGCACGGGCGCCACCGGTGTCACGCCCAGTGCCGTTTGCTGGCCCAATGTCCCCGAGACATAGCGCAGATGGTGCAGCGTCTTGAGCAGCAGCGCGCCGGTTACGCCCGTGCCAATCGCGGCCTCGGCCAATGCAACATCTGGTGCGGATAGCCGCACCCAAGCCAGCGCCGAGAGGAGCCCGAAGATTATGAACAGAACGATCATGGAAAACAGATCACGCACGCTCAGAGATGCTACGGCAAGCGCGACAATCGCCAGCGCCAGCAGCAAATCAAAGATCATCAGCGGGTCAGTCATGGCGCACCACCCCCCGCGCCGCTTTGGCGGGCATAGCGGGCGACCAGATGGCCGCAGGTTGCGCTGGCAGTGGCAACAAAGAACCAGATCAGGACGATACGGAACACCGCGCCCGGCGTCCCTGCCAGAAGGGCCGCGCCAAGTGCGATCAGCGCCAGCCCCAGCCCATCGGCTTTGGTCAGGGCGTGCAGGCGGCAGAAGATATCGGGAAACCGCAGCAACCCGACCGTGCCCGCAATGAAAAACAAAGTGCCCGTTGCAATCAAGACAGCAGCCGCCAATTCCACCATCAGCGCACCCCCCGTGACGCAAGCACCACAAAGGCCACCAGCGTGATGGCTGCCAGCAATGCAAACACCATTGCGACATCCAGCAAGGCCGGCATCGCCATCAACTGCGACAAGACAAGCAGGATTGCCACTGCCGCCGTGCCAAAAAGCTGCGCGGCCAACATGCGCTCGGCTGGCTCGGGGCCGCGGAATATACGGACAAGACCCGCAAGGATCGAGAGAAGCAGCGCAATCAGGGTCAGGGACAGAAATGTGGTCATATCAGATGCTCCTGGTTCTGGGGCAGGGCGAAAAGCGCGCGAATGCGGGTTTCAAGGTCAATCAGCGCGGGTTCCAGCTCGATGCGCGCATCGAGCATGTGGACGATCACCACGTCGTTGTTAATCTCGGCCGACAAGGTGCCGGGCAGGAGCGTGATGATATTGACAAAGGTGATCCGTGGCGCGCCCATTGGCAGGCTGAGTGGGTAGCTACGAAAGCAGGGACGCAGCCCCATATCCGGTGAAAAGGCCCGCAGCGCCACATCGACCGCACCTCGCACGGATTGCACTGCAAACCATAGCGCAAAGCTCATTGCACCGCGCAGCGACAAGCGAAAGCCCGATGTTGGCGGCATCAGGAATGAAACCATCGCCCCCAGCATGATTGCGGGCAGTCCGAAAATCAGGGCCTCGGCCCGCCAGCCGGTCAATGCCCCCCACATGACGGACAGCACTAGAATTGACAGAATGACTTGCCGCAAGACCTGCCTGCGCTCCAGCTTGGCGGCGGAACGAGTGGCAGGAACAGGTTGCGCAGTTTGTGTCGGGGGCAGATCTTGCCTGTCAGCCAGCGTGAGAGATTGCACCCGCGCAGACGCGTTCAGGCGCAGGGGAGAGGTTGCGCGCATCAGTTTATATCCGGGCAGCCTTGATGTTGGTCTTTTCCCTGACATGGGCGGGGATGGGGCTGCCTGTCCGATCCGTCCGGTAAGCCATGTCAGAGTTGCGCAAGGTCTTTCTGCGCTGTTGGTCAAAGAACGCTCCAGAAAGGGTTTTCATCCGCCGGTTTGGCAAGGAATCGATAAATTCGCGGGGTTTTTCGGCCCCTGCGCGAACTCCACACGAAATTGCGAAAAAAGAGTTCACCGAAGAGCGGGTCTGGGATGAAAACCCGCGCACGGGCGTTAGTGCGGTATCAACAACAGGAGGATACCATGTCCATGACCTCAACCAACCTGCCGCAGCCTGCCCGCCCGAGCCTTCGCAAGCACGGGTTGATAAGCCTTTGGGGGCGTGTGCGGTATCGTCAGCCGGGCGCCTATGATGCTTGGCTGCAAGAGCGTGACATGACCATCATCACCGCAACCCTGATGCGCCTGTCCGAGGGGCAGTTGAATCGGCTGGGCCTGTCGCACAAGACGCTGGCGCTCGATGTTGAAGACCTGGCACT
>SL_7KL_010_BRINEDRAFT_10000086_pt1 | contig 38617 bp, 29 predicted proteins | sample SodLak_010_BRINE_FD_10663 | JGI IMG/M metagenome (IMG submission 10663)
AGCGAAAGTTAGCTTAATTGGTATTGTCTGTGATGATTCCCTTGAAATCTACAATTTATTAACCAAAACCTCGAAAATAAGGGGGTTCTGCAAAGCCCTCTGATATTCATTTCCTCAGAAAGAAATCATAATAGGCGCAAATCAAGGAAAGGCTTGCAGTTTTTTTTAGACATATATAAAAAGAGCCGGCCTCCTAAGAATTAGAGAACGGCTCAATACTCATTTGCAGCTATATGTGCGAATATTTATTACTTAAGTGAATCTTGAAGATCATCCCAGTCAGCCAGGAACTTCTCCAGACCGATGTCAGTTAGCGGATGTTTCAAAAGCTGATCGATGACCTTAAGCGGCATGGTTGCTACATCAGCTCCCAATCGAGCACTTTCTAACAGGTGCATTGGATGACGAATACTTGCAGCTAGAATTTCTGTATCAAACAGGTAATTATCATAAACAAGTCTGATATCAGCTATTAAATCCATTCCCTCGCTCGAAATATCGTCCAGGCGGCCGATAAACGGTGAGATGTATGTAGCACCCGCCTTAGCGGCAATTAGCGCCTGAGAAGCGGAAAAACAGAGAGTACAATTTGTCTTGATCCCTTCCTCACTAAATGTTTTAATCGCTTTGATCCCATCTTTAATCAATGGCACCTTAACCACAACATTATCTGCTATTGAAGCTATATTTCGACCCTCTTCGATAATTTCATCATACTCAGTTGAAATTACTTCGGCAGAGACATCGCCATCAACTATATCACAAATTTTAGCAATATGTCCTTCAAAATCGCTTACGCCAATTTTTGCGCATAAGCTCGGATTTGTAGTAACACCATCTAAAACACCTAAATCATTGGCTTCTTTAATTTCGTCGAGGTCGGCTGTGTCGATAAAAAATTTCATAGGGGAATTTTGTTAAAGGATAATTGTTTTATTTAATATAAAGAATGTTATAAAATCGTACAGTTAAACAGTTTATAGATCTGCGACAATTTGCTATTTTAATGTAAATAATAACAGAATTTGAAAATTATGAGTAATTCAGGAAAAGGTTTCACACTCGGTTTAATTACAGGCGCATTGGTTGGATCAGCAGTTGCATTGCTTTATGCTCCCGATTCCGGTTCTAATACCCGGGGTAAAATTTCATATCAGGTAAGCAACTATGCTGATGAATTAAACAAATTAATCAGTCAGCTTAAAAGTGAACGAGAAAAAATCGCCTCCGACGCCAAACAGAAAGGAGATGATGTTGTTTCCGACGCTAAAAAACGAGCTGATGATTTAATTAAAGAAGCTGAAACTCTTCTCGAAAATATTGAGAAGAAATAATTTCATTCCACGATTAGTTTAAACAAAAAAAGCCCTGATTTTCATCAGGGCTTTTTTATTTCTTTTAATCTTCCTCTTCTTCAGGATTGTCGGCGCCAAGTGTTTCAAACACTTTTTGCACCTCCTCATCGCCCTCATCATAATCGGCTTTAGAACCAACAATGAGTTCGTCGTATTTGAGAAGTCCGGTACCTGCAGGTACTTTATGACCAACAATTACATTCTCTTTCAGCCCGCGAAGCAGATCTTTTTTCGCCTCGATGGATGCCTGGGTAAGAACTTTTGTTGTTTCCTGGAACGAGGCCGCTGACAACCAGCTCTCTGTAGAGAGAGACGCCCGGGTAATACCTAACAGAATCGGCTTAGAAACGGCCGGCTCAGCTTCCCGAGTCTGCAGCTCATCTTTGCCATCTTTAATCAGTTCGTTATTAACCTCACGAACCTGACGTCTGTCAAGAATGGCTCCTTTCTTAAGCTCACTTCCGCCCGGATCTGTAACTACAAATTTACCAATCAGCTCATCATTTCTGTTATTGAGTTCAAATCGGTCAACTTTGTCACCTTCAAGGTACATCGTGTCGCCCGGATCCAGAACTTCAACCTTCTGCATCATGGTGCGTACAATCACTTCAACGTGCTTGTCATTAATTTTCACACCCTGTAGTCGGTAAACCTCCTGAATCTCATTCACCAGATAAGACTGTACGGCAAATGGTCCGAGAATATTCAGGATCTCCTGTGCGGGAATGGTTCCGTCAGACAGTGCCTGTCCGGCTTTCACAAAGTCATTTTCCTGTACAAGGATATGCTTAGACAGTGGAATGAGATATTTCTTCTCGTCCGTTCCGTCTTTACTTTCAACAATGACTTCCTGAGAGCCACGCTTACGTCCGCCCATTCTCACAATACCGTCAATTTCTGTAACGGCAGCCGGATCGCTTGGTGATCTCGCTTCAAATAGCTCAGTAATACGTGGAAGACCCGCGGTAATATCTTTAGACTTGGATGCAGATCGTGGGATCTTAGCCAGAACCTGACCGGCCTGAACTTTCTCTCCGTCTTCAACTACAATATGAGTTTCTACAGGGAGAGTATTTTCACGAATTCTGTCATCTTCACCCTTAATTACCAATGTAGGTATGAGTGATCTGTCTTTAGAATCGATAATTACTTTCTCACGGTGACCTGTCTGAGCATCTGTATCCGCGGTAAATGTAATTTCTTCGATGATGTCTTTGTACTCAATTTTACCATCGAGTTCACTAAAGATGAGTGCGTTATAAGGATCCCACTTACAAAGCGGCATTCCTTTCAGAACTTTCTCACCCTCTTCAACCATCATTTCTGAACCGTAAGGTACGTTGTAGGTGTTGAGAATTTTGCCATCCTCTCCTACAATCTTCATTTCACCGGCACGGCTCAATACCACATTGTGAATCTCTTCACCATCGTCGTACTCAACAATTCGTACGTTTTCAAATTCTATCTTACCGTCGAATTTCGCTTTGTGCTGAGAATCAGCCTCCATACGAGAAGCCGTACCACCAACATGGAACGTTCGCAGTGTAAGCTGAGTACCCGGCTCACCAATTGATTGAGCAGCAATAACACCTACAGCCTCACCAACCTGAACTATGCTGTTACGTGCCATGTCACGTCCATAACATTTCGCACATACACCACGCTCGGTTTCGCAAGTCAATACTGAACGTATCTCAACTTCTTCAATAGAAGTTTCAGCTATTTTCTTGGCAATTTTCTCTGAAATCAGTTGATTCGAATCACAAAGAACTTCGTCGGTAATCGGATCACGCAGTTCGTGCATGGACACACGCCCAATAATACGATCTTCAAGGCTTTCAATTACATCCTCATTATCCTTGAGGGCCTGCATTTTAATACCACGCAGAGTACCACAGTCTTGCTCATTAATAATAATATCCTGAGATACATCAACGAGACGACGTGTAAGGTAACCGGCATCAGCCGTTTTCAAAGCTGTATCGGCAAGACCTTTACGAGCACCGTGAGTAGAGATAAAGTACTCAAGTACTGTCAATCCTTCACGGAATGAGGAGAGAATCGGATTCTCAATTACCTCATTACCCTGCTGCATCGAGCTCTTTTGTGGCTTAGCCATCAGACCACGCATACCGCCAAGCTGACGAATCTGCTCTTTCGAACCACGAGCACCGGAATCGGCCATCATAAAGATCGAATTAAATCCGTCTTTATCATCTGCCAAACTCTTGAATAGAGTTTCAGATACACGGTTTGTGGTACTTGTCCATTTGTCAATTACCTGGTTATAACGCTCGTTATCAGTAATGAAACCCATTTCGTAACGATCCTGGATTTCTAAAACCTCATCCTGTGCTTTCTGTATCAGCTCAAACTTCGCATCAGGAATAATAATATCCTCAAGAGAGAATGAGAGTCCACCGGTAGTAGCACGCTCAAAACCCATCTGTTTCATCTTATCGAGAAACTCAGCGGTTTTAACAGTTCCTACCTCGCTGTGAATTTCACCAATCAGAACCCGAAGCTCTTTTTTACCAAGTGTTCTATTGATAAATCCGATTTCATCAGGAACAATCTTATTGAAAAGAACACGGCCTGTAGTTGTTTTAATGATTTCATATTCGGTCTCGCCATTTTCATTCACTTTTGGCACACGAACATTAATCTTGGCGTGAGTCTCGATTTTACCCTGATCGTAAGCAATTACTACTTCATCAGTACTGGCAAAAGTCTTTCCTTCTCCTTTCTTACCACTGCCCATCTTGGTGGTGTAGTAAATACCCAGAATCATATCCTGAGACGGTACTGCAATTGGTCCACCGTTGGCCGGACTCAAAATATTATGAGAACCAAGCATCAGAATAGACGCTTCAAGAATAGCATCGTGACTCAAAGGAAGGTGAACAGCCATCTGGTCACCGTCAAAGTCAGCATTAAAGGCAGTACATGAGAGCGGGTGAAGTCGAATCGCTTTATCCTCAATCAGCACCGGCTGATAAGCTTGAATACCCAAACGGTGAAGCGTTGGAGCACGGTTCAGAAGTACCGGGTGTCCGTCAATTACATTTTCAAGAACTTCCCATACAACCTGATCTCGTCGATCAACAACTTTTTTAGCACTCTTTACTGTTTTTACATATCCACGCTCAATCAGGCGTCGGATAACAAATGGCTTGTAAAGTTCAACGGCCATCTCTTTTGGAAGACCACATTCATGCATCTTCAGATCTGCACCAACAACAATTACCGAACGACCGGAATAGTCAACACGCTTACCAAGCAAGTTCTGACGAAAACGTCCGCTCTTCCCTTTCAGCATATCACTGAGAGATTTTAGAGGACGATTATTGTTTCGAACCGCGTTCGATTTTCTTGAGTTGTCATAAAGTGAATCGACCGCTTCCTGGAGCATTCTCTTCTCATTTCTGAGAATTACATCAGGAGCTTTGATATCAATTAATCGTTTCAGACGATTATTTCGAATAATTACACGTCTGTACAGGTCATTCAAGTCAGATGTTGCAAACCGACCACCTTCCAATGGAACCAAAGGCCGCAATTCAGGTGGAATCACAGGAATTACGCTTTGAACCATCCATTCCGGATTGTTTTGCGTATGCTGATTTGCAGCTCTGAAAGACTCAATTACCTGCAGTCTTTTCAATTTCTTTTTCTTACGCATTTGTGAAGTTTCATTCTTCACTTCATAGCGCAGCTGATATGCCAGACCGTCCAAATCCATATCTGTGAGTAGTGCCTGTACTGCTTCGGCACCATCATTTACGATAAATTTGTCTTCATCCTCATCATCAAGCTCGTGATGATCTTCGGGAAGCTGGTCCAGAATGTCGTACTTCTCTTCTTCTGAAATCAGATCTCCTCGCTTATAACCAAGATCGCGTGCTAAGCCGGGATTGATCACTACAAATGTTTCGTAGTAAACAATTCTTTCAAGGTTCTTAGAAGAGTAGCCAAGCAGATATGCAATTTTGCTAGGCAAAGACTTAAAATACCAGATGTGTACAACCGGCACTGTAAGTGTAATGTGTCCCATCCGTTCTCTTCGAACAGCTTTTCGGGTCACTTCCACACCGCAGCGGTCACAAATAATTCCTTTGTAACGGATGCGCTTATATTTTCCACAGTGGCATTCATAATCTTTAACCGGTCCGAAGATCTTTTCGCAGAAAAGACCATCCATTTCCGGTTTGAATGTTCTGTAATTTATCGTTTCTGGTGTCAGAACTTCTCCATGTGACCGGGATAAAATCGTCTCGGCAGAAGCCAGAGAGATTCCGATGTTAGAGAAGTCTTTTGTAACAGTTAATGTTTTTGTCGACGGCAAGGGTAATCCTCCCAATTTGATTTATTTAACAGAACAAACGTTAGTCAATGTGAATTTCGAGTCCAAGCCCCATCAATTCACGGAGCAATACTTTAAACGACTCAGGTATATCGCCTTCCGGGAGATTTTCTCCCTTAACAATGGCTTCATATACCTTGGATCGTCCTTTCACATCATCACTCTTAACAGTGAGCATCTCTTTCAGAATGCTGGAAGCACCGTATGCGTACAGAGCCCAAACCTCCATCTCACCCAGTCGCTGACCACCAAACTGTGCTTTACCACCGAGTGGCTGCTGTGTAATAAGTGAATATGGACCGATAGAACGGGCGTGCATCTTATCTTCAATCAAGTGATTGAGCTTCAGCATGTACATGTAACCTACAGTGGTTTGCTGATCAAGACGTTCACCGCTTCGTCCATCATAAAGATAGAGTCGGCCATCTTCAGGCAGTCCGGCTTTTTTAAGTTCTTCCTGAACCTGATCATAAGATGCACCGTCAAAGATTGGGGAAGCGTACTTCACACCTAACTTCATTCCGGCCCATCCAAGAATAGTTTCATAAATCTGTCCAAGGTTCATACGAGACGGTACACCAAGTGGGTTCAGTACCACATCAACAGGAGTTCCGTCTTCCATAAACGGCATATCCTCAACCGGTACAACTTTCGCAATAACACCTTTGTTACCGTGACGTCCGGCCATCTTGTCACCTACCTGAATCTTACGCTTCTTGGCAACATAGATCTTGGCTTTTTGGATAATTCCCGGTGGCAATTCGTCGCCAACCTGAATCTGATACTTGCGGCGTTTCGCCTCAGTTTCGATATCTCTTCTCAGATCTCTGTAGTTTTTGAACAGAAGCTTCACATGTTTAACCAAATTTTCATCGGTCGCCCAATCGATATCTTCATTTATGGTTACAGGATCTAGTTCCTCAAATACTGATTTCTTGTATTTCTCACCTTTCGGGATAAGCTCAACATTGCTGTAGTTATATACGCCCGGTGAAGTTTTATCACGCAACAGGCTATACATCTTATCTGCCCACTGTGCATTCAAGTCAGCAACTTTTTGAGCATGTCGCTCATTTTCTTGTTCTACAAGTTGCTTCTCTTCCTTACGAGAAATCTGTTCGTCTCGCTTACGGCTGAACAGTTTCGTATCAATAACTACTCCAGCCACACCCGGAGGTGTTTTCAGTGACGCATCTTTCACATCACCGGCCTTATCACCGAAAATAGCTCTGAGAAGCTTCTCTTCAGGTGTTGGATCCGTTTCGCCTTTTGGCGTAATTTTACCAACCAGAATGTCGCCGGAATTGACTTTCGCACCGATGCGAATAATACCTTTCTCATCAAGGTTTCTAGTAGCGTCTTCACTTACGTTTGGAATTTCCCGTGTAAGTTCTTCTTCACCACGTTTTGTGTCTCGAACCTGCTGTTCGAATTCCGTGATGTGGATTGATGTATAAACATCCTCCTGAACAACACGCTCACTGATTACGATCGCATCCTCAAAGTTGTAACCTCTCCAAGGCATGAAAGCAACTAGCATATTTCTACCAAGCGCAAGTTCACCTTTTTCAGTGGAGCAGCCATCTGCCAGCACCTGATTTTCAGTGACTTTATCACCAACACTAACAACCGGTCTTTGGTTAACCGTTGTATCTTGGTTACTACGCTCAAATTTCTGTAAATGATATGACTTAATGCCGTTATCGAAAAAGCAGTTCTCCTCCAGTTCTGTTCGGTTATATTTAACCCGAATCTCATTACCACTTACATAAACTACTTCACCGTCACCCTCTGCAACGATAATCGCACGAGAATCCTGTGCAGCTCGTCTTTCAAGTCCGGTACCCACAACCGGAGATTCCGGTCGGAGAAGTGGAACAGCCTGACGCTGCATATTCGATCCCATCAGCGCACGGTTAGCATCATCGTGCTCGATGAACGGAATAAGTGCTGCTGCCAATGATGTAATCTGATTGGCAGATACATCCATATATTCAATTTGCTCCGGCTTAGCTAATCCAACATTACTGTCTCTAAACCGAGAGAAAATCGCATCATTCTCAAAATTCCCTTTATCATCTAAAGGAGCATTTGCTTGTGCAATAACTGTTTCATCTTCCTGCTCAGCCGCTAAATAATCCACTTCATTCGAAACAACTCCGTCCTTAACCTTTCGGTATGGAGTCTCGATAAATCCGAAGTCATTCACCTTGGCATGAATACATAGCGATGTAATCAAACCAATGTTCGGACCCTCAGGTGTTTCAATTGGGCAAAGTCGGCCATAGTGAGTGTAGTGAACATCACGAACCTCAAAACCGGCTCGCTCACGTGTCAATCCACCGGGACCCAGCGCAGACATACGACGCTTGTGTGTTAATTCAGCTGCCGGATTGGTTTGATCCATAAACTGAGACAGCTGATTTGTACCAAAAAAGCTGTTAATAACACTTGAGATCGTTCTGGCATTAACAAGATCCTGAGGTGTAAGCTGTTCAGCATCACGAGAACTCATTCGCTCTCGAATGGTTCGCGACATACGTGCCAAACCAATTGCAAATTGTTGACCGAGCTGCTCACCTACTGTACGTACACGACGATTACTCAAGTGGTCAATGTCATCAACCTGAGACTTCATCTCTTTAAGACGAATTACCTCTTTCACTATTGCAACAACGTCTTCTTTCGTCAGATAGTGAACATCCTGATCCACGTCAACTTTCAGACGCTTATTTAATCTGTAACGACCAACTTCACCCAGGTCATACTTCTTATCACTAAAGAAGAGTCGCTCGAGTACCTGACGTGCCGTTTCAGGATCAGGCATTTCACCTGTTCTGATCTGCTGATAAACTTCTCCAAGAGCAGAAACATCGTCGTGAGATGGATCTTTTCTGAGCGTGTTCATAATGACAGATCGCTCGGACTCTTCAGCATTAATTTTTTGAACAAGAACTTTCTTCTGACCGGCTTCTTTTAGCAGACCGTAATCATCTTCAGTAAGTTCATGATCTCTCTCTAGCAGAACTTTACGGTTAGTGGCTTCCGTTACTTCACCGGTTTCATCATCAACCACTTCTTCAGTTACTTCGGTTGTGATATCCGTTGCAAGTCGTTTACCGACCAGTTTGTCGTTATATGCTTTCTTAGAGCCAAAGTCTACCTCCTCAGAAAGTTCAAAAAGGTTCAGAAGATCAAAATCGGTTGAATAACCGAGGGCTCTAAGTAATGTCGTAGCCGGGATCTTCTTCTTCCTATCAATATAAGCCCAAAGCACATCGCGAATATCGTTTGTAAACTCAATCCATGATCCTTTGAAAGGTATAACTCTTGCTGAGTAGAGTTGAGTACCGTTTGGATGAACATTTTGACCAAAAAATACACCCGGAGATCTATGCAGCTGACTTACAATTACACGTTCAGCTCCATTAATAACAAATGTCCCCCTATTCGTCATCCAGGGAAGGTCGCCAAGGAATACTTCCTGCTCAATCGTCTCAGAAGCTTCATCTGTTTCATCCACAGATGATAAACGCATTCTGGCTTTAAGCGGAATCGCGTACGTTAATCCACGCTCCTGGCACTCTTTAATATTGTATTTAGGGGTATCGACAGAGTAATAGAGAAACTCTAAAATATGTGTTTCTCTTGTATCCTGAATAGGGAAATTCTCATTGAAAATTCTCTGAAGCCCTTTATCTTCTCTTTGATTAGGCGCTACATCCAGCTGTGCAAATTCATTAAAGGAATCAAGCTGAATATCCAGAAAGTCAGGATAATCTATTACATTTTTAATTCTGCCGAATGAAAGGCGGTCGGTAAATGGGATTTTCTCCATAGTAGTACTCAAAAGGATGTTCTCCTTTAGGTTAAAAATAAGAATGAAGTTTCTCTGAAAGGTATGAGGTGTAAGCTTCACACCTCTATAATAATTGCTTTTGCAATTTAGACGCCAAAAGCCAACACCGAAAATCGGCGTTGGCTAAGGCTAAAAGTTATTTTTAAAGCAGGAGCCGTAATTACTTAAGCTCTACTTCAGCACCAGCTTCTTCAAGCTTAGCTTTAACTTCTTCAGCTTCTTCTTTGCTTACTGCTTCTTTGATTGCATTAGGAGCTCCATCAACAAGTTCTTTAGCTTCTTTCAGCCCAAGACCAGTGATTCCTCTCACTTCCTTAATAACGCCAATTTTCTTAGCGCCAGCAGATTTCAGAATTACATCGAATTCTGTTTGCTCTTCAGCAGCTTCTCCGCCACCGGCAGGTCCGCCGGCAACTGCAACTGCAGCAGCAGCTGGTTTGATGTCGTATTCTTCTTCAAGAACTTTAGCTAATTCATTAGCTTCTTTGATCGTTAAGTTAACGAGTTGTTCTGCGATTTCTTTAACGTCAGCCATTGTTAATTCTCCGTTCGTCGGTTTTAATTAAAAAAGTTTATTGATTTGGTTATTCGCCTTTTTCGGCGATGGTTTGAATTGCACCTGCAATATTGTTTCCTTGTGCTTCGAGTCCACTTATTACATTTGAAATTGGCGCCATCAGCAGACCTACAATATCTCCGATCACTTCTGTTCTGGACTTCATTGCAGCCAGTGTATCGAGTTGGTCTTTACTGTAAAAATCGCCATCAATCAAAGCCGCTTTAAACTCCGGCTTATTGTGTTCTTTAATGTAATCTTTTAGGACTTTAGCAGGTGCTGCAAGCTCTTCATCCACAAATGCAAAACCATTTTGATCTTCCAAGTGATCGTAGAGCTCTTCATATCCGCCAATTGTATCCATTGCACGTTTCATAAGTGTATTTTTGTACACTTTGAACTGTACACTACCTTCGCGAAACTTGCCTCTTAACTCGCCCATATCAGAGACAGACATCCCTGTATACTTAGTAATATAGACGGCGTTAGAGCTTTCAAGCTGCTCGGTAATTTCTTCTACAACTGCCTTTTTTTCTGCTAATGTCGGCATTGTTCTAACCTGTTAAATTTCTAAATTGAAGTAATAGATGATCGACTAATCGATACGCTGGGACCCATAGTAGTGCTAAGATTAGCAGATCTAATATATGCCCCTTTAGCAGATGCTGGTCTGAGTTTCAATATTGTCTGAAGGAAAGAGATCAGATTTTCTCGAATTTCATTAGCATCAAAACTTGCTTTACCTATAGAGGTGTGCATAATTCCTTGCTTATCCACTCGGAAATCAATTTTTCCTTGCTTAAACTCCTTTACAGCGTCTGCAACATCCATTGTTACAGTTCCACTTTTAGGATTAGGCATCAAACCTCTCGGTCCTAGATGCCGACCCAATTTACCGATCTTACCCATAACATCCGGGGTAGCGATAATTACGTCGATATCAGCCCAACCTTCTTCAATTTTTTCAATGTATTCTTCAAGGCCAACAAAATCGGCTCCAGCCTCTTTCGCTTCTTCCTGTTTTGCTTCGTTAACCAACGCAAGCACACGAACGGATTTCCCGGTTCCGTGAGGGAGCGAAACAGTGCCACGAACCATCTGATCTGCATGACGTGGATCTACACCTAACCGAAGATCTAAATCTACGGACTCATCGAAGTTTGCTGTTTTAGTCTGTTTAATCAGATCACAGGCCTCTTCGATAGTGTATTCCATATCAGGGTCAATCAGTTCTGCGACCTTTTGATATTTCTTACCTCTTTTTGCCATTTCTTACATCCTCGTTATTTATCTCGGATTACTCGCAAACCCATGCTGCGTGCAGTACCGGCAATCATTTCAGCCGCCCTATCCACATCAAAAGCGTTCAGATCTTCCATTTTCTCTTCTGCAATTTCCTTGCATTGAGACCAGGTTACCTTCCCTACTTTCGCACGGTTAGGTTCACCTGAACCGGATTTGATCTTTGCGGCTTTTTTGAGAAGAACAGCAGCGGGTGGAGTCTTTGTTTTGAATGTAAAAGACTTATCCGCATAAACTGTAATCTCAACCGGTACAATAGTACCCGCCTTATCTTGGGTTTTTGCATTAAATGCCTTACAAAACTCCATAATGTTGATTCCGGCCTGGCCTAAAGCTGGACCTACCGGAGGAGCAGGGTTTGCCTGTCCACCAACAATTTGAAGTTTTAGCACCTTATCTACTTTTTTTGCCATATTGAATCAATTAGCGATTCGTGCTTCTGTTTGCTGCGTAATAGCTCACGTTAATGTTCTTATGTAGCTGATTCGACCTGATCCAGATCAACCTCAACCGGGGTTTTCCGCCCAAAAATACTTACCATAACTCTCAGTTTGAGTTTTTCCGTAAGTACCTCTTGAACGGTACCATCAAATTCTTTAAAAGGTCCGTCTACAACTTTCACAATATCACCTTCTTTATAAGGGATATCTACAACTCCGCCTTTCTCAACAGCTTCCTGATTATCCATTACCCGGCCAATAATCCGCTCAACTTCATGCTTCTTTAAAGGCTCAGGTATAACCTGACTTTTCCCAACTTTCAAAAAACCCAGACAGGAAGGAGCGCTCTGTATTAAATTGTTTACCTCTTCGTCGTATCGGGTTTTAACTAAAATGTATCCTGGAAAAAAATTCTTCTCTTTCGTTTTCTTTTTACCCGATCTGATTTCAATAACTGTTTCTGTCGGGATTAAAATCTCACTAATCTTATGCTCCAGTCCCTGCTCTTCAATTTCTCGTGTGAGATACTCTTTAACTTTTTTTTCATGACTGGTAAATACGCGAACCACATACCAGTCAAAACTATCTTCAGAACTCATCTGTAGATCGCCTCCAATATTGTACTATATACCTGATCTACACCAAAAATAAATAGTGATATTATAATGGTGAATACGATTACAATTATCGTGTTATCAATTAACTCTTGCTGTGTGGGCCAGGTGACTTTCGCCATCTCCTTTCGCACACCTTCAACAAATTCTTTAATTTTTTCCATAGTGCTTTTCAGGCTTTTTCTTGTTGCACGGGCGGAGAGATTCGAACTCCCGACACCTGGTTTTGGAGACCAGTGCTCTGACCAGACTGAGCTACGCCCGTATATAGCACAAAAGGTAAAGCTATTTTAAGCTTTACCTTAGTGCCCAAAAAATCTGACTTTTTAGTCAAGTATTTTAGTTACTACTCCGGCACCTACGGTACGGCCACCCTCACGGATCGCAAACCGAAGACCTGCTTCCATCGCTACCGGCTGAATCAACTTCACATTCAGCTTCACGTTATCGCCAGGCATCACCATCTCCACTCCCTCAGGAAGCTCACACGCTCCGGTTACATCCGTTGTACGGAAGTAAAACTGCGGGCGGTATCCCTTAAAGAATGGCGTGTGTCGTCCACCTTCATCTTTGCTCAGTACATATACCTCACACTCAAATCCTTTGTGCGGGTTGATCGATCCCGGCTTACAAAGAACCATCCCGCGCTCGAGCTGCTCTTTGTTAATTCCACGAAGCAGAATACCGGCGTTATCTCCGGCCTCTCCTCTGTCAAGCAGGCGGCGGAACATCTCAATTCCGGTAACCACACTCTTCATCGGCTGCTCTACAATCCCTACAATCTCAATCTCATCGTTCAGCTCTACAACTCCACGCTCAATCCGGCCTGTAGCAACCGTTCCACGACCGGTAATCGAGAACACATCCTCAACCGGCATCAAAAACGGCTTGTCTACATCTCGCTCAGGCGTTGGAATCGTGTCATCCACAGCGTCCATCAGCTCAACAATCTTCTCTTCCCATTCGGATTCGCCGTTCAGCGCGCCAAGGGCACTTCCCTGAACAACCGGGATGTTATCACCGTCAAATTCATACGAAGACAGAAGCTCGCGAACCTCAAGCTCAACCAGCTCCAGAAGTTCTTCATCATCCACCAGGTCTACTTTGTTCATGAATACCACAATCTGAGGTACTCCAACCTGACGGGCAAGCAGAATGTGCTCGCGGGTCTGTGGCATCGGACCGTCGGTAGCCGCAACCACCAAAATCGCCCCGTCCATCTGAGCCGCTCCGGTTACCATGTTCTTCACATAGTCAGCGTGACCCGGGCAGTCTACGTGGGCATAGTGACGATCTTCGGTTTCATACTCAACGTGAGCCGTAGCAATGGTAATCCCTCGCTCGCGCTCTTCAGGGGCATTGTCAATGTCCGCAAATTGCTTGGCAACTCCACCGTAAGTCTTCGCCATTACCGTGGTAATCGCTGCCGTTAATGTCGTCTTACCGTGGTCTACGTGACCAATCGTCCCTATGTTTACGTGCGGCTTACTCCGCTCAAACTTCTCTTTTGCCATGGTAAAAAAGATTATTTATGATTTTATTTTTTTGAATATTCAACCTGAAGAGCCGATAGTCGGAATTGAACCGACGACCCCTTCCTTACCATGGAAGTGCTCTACCCCTGAGCTATATCGGCTTTTTTCAGAGAGCGGGCGACCGGAGTCGAACCGGCAACATTCACCTTGGAAGGGTGATGCTCTACCAATTGAGCTACGCCCGCAAAAGTGGGGGGAGCAGGATTCGAACCTGCGAAGTCTTACGACAACAGATTTACAGTCTGCCCCAGTTGGCCACTTTGGTATCCCCCCGTTCTTACTAAAAAAGGCACCCAAAGAGCCAGTGGCCGGATTTGAACCGACGACCGGCTGTTTACAAAACAGCTGCTCTACCCCTGAGCTACACTGGCTAATCAAAATTTCAACACTTCCATGAGAGTTATAGAGGCCTGGTTATCGAACTCAAACACCCTCAATCATCTTTTCGCCACAGGATTCACATCTCGTCAGCGAAAGACTTAAAAGCTAAAAACATCTCTGATATTAATCAACCTTTTTGTTTAATTTTTTTTAGCCCTTTTTCTTTGCCTCTTTTTAAACTTCTTATATATCACCCTGCCAACTATAGCCGCAACGATCAACCCTAAAATAATTTGCCCATAAATATTTAAATAGTCCCCAATAACCTGCCAGTTTTCATTGACGACCCACCCAAAACCAAGCAGAATAAAATTCCATGCTACAGAACTAACCGTTGAACTCAGAACTGTTGTTGAGACTTTGGTCTTAGTAATACCGGAAACAATAGATATAACTGAACGCGTACCGGCCAAAAACCGATTAGCAACAATAACCCCCTGCCCCCAACGCTGCATCCACCTTTTCACTCTATCAAAGTATTTGATGTCAATAATGCGCATCAGCCAGAATTTACTTCGCTGCTCTTCAATTCTATGACCAAATTGCGCACCTATCAAATACATACTCATAAAACCCACCACAGAAGCCACCGTAGTTATCATCAGAAGCGGCGTAAAACCTACTATCTGCTCAGCTGCAAGATATCCTCCAAAAGCAACCAGTACATCACCGGGTATGGGCGGTATAATATTTTCGAGATAGGCAATTACTGCAAAAATCAAATATATTTTAATTGGCGACAGGGTAAATACCCAATCCACAATTTGATTTATATACAGCTCAAATCCCATGATCTAATTAATCCTTTTTCACTAAAACCACCGCCTGCGCAGAAATTCCTTCGCCCCGACCAACAAAACCCATCTTTTCGCTGGTGGTGGCTTTAACCGATACTTGCCCCACACTGCAACTCAGTGCTTTAGCTATTTTTTCTTGTATCTGTTCAATTACAGGATTCAACTTAGGCGCCTCTGCTACCACAGTAACATCCATATTTGATAAGACATACCCCCTCTCAAGTACCAACTTATAAGCGCTCTTTAATAGAATAAGACTATCTGCATTTTTATAAGCCGGTTCTGTATCCGGGAAATGGGTACCGATATCGCCCAAAGCCAAAGAGCCCAATAGGGCATCCGTAACGGCATGAAGCAAGACATCAGCATCCGAATGACCTTTGAGTTTTTTTGAAAAAGGAATCTTTATTCCGCCGAGTATTAATTCATTACCCGGCTCAAAAGCATGGACATCGTACCCATAACCAATTCTTACATCCATCTATTTACCTGAGAGTATTAATTTTGCAAGTTGAAAATCCAACGGGTAAGTAATTTTAAAATTATCAACCGTGCTTTCTACAACAGAAATTTTACCGCCAATCATTTCAACTAAAGAAGAGTCATCAGTACCCAACAGTTTCCGATTTGCAGCTTCTCTGTAAGCTCTAATCAAAATTTCTCTTTTAAATATTTGAGGTGTTTGCGCCTGCCACAACTTCTCTCTGTCCGGGGTTGCTTGAATGATATTCTTACCCGAAATTTCTTTAATCGTATCCTTAACCTGTACGGCTAATATCGCTCCATCAACATCTGGGACCTTAGCTTGGTTTATACAAGCACTGATAAGATCCTCTCGAACAAATGGTCTCACAGCATCGTGGATGGCAATGAATTCTGAACCATCTGAGACAAACTGAAGTGCTTTTGCAACAGATTCCTGCCTTTCGGCCCCTCCCTCAATAACTACAACCGTTCGATCCCCAAACACAGACTTTGCGATTTGTCGGGTTTGGTCTATGTAAGCTTCAGAAGTTGAAATGATCAGCTCCTGAATTGAATCTATTTCTTTGAATTTTAGAAGAGTATGCTCAAGAATTGGTCTGCCGGCAATTTTCAGATAAGGCTTGGGGATTTCTTTCCCCATTCTAGCCCCCGAACCTGCTGCCGGCATAACCAGCGCTACATTTCTTGAACCTAAACCCAAAACACTAAAGAATTAACATTGCGTCGCCAAAGGAGAAAAACCTATAATCGTTGGCTACTGCTTCTTTATAAGCATCTTTCACATATTCAAATCCGCCAAATGCAGAAGCAAGCATCAACAATGTAGATTCAGGTCTGTGGAAATTGGTAATAACGCCTTCTGTGATTTTAAAGTCGTAGTCAGGATAAATAAATTTATCTGTCCAGCCGGTACCCGGTTTCGACATACCGCTAGCCATCACACTCGTTTCAATTACACGAACGGCTGATGTACCACAGCCAATCACTCTGTTCTTTTTACTCTTCAGAGCTTCATTAATTCGGTCAGATGTTTCTTGAGAGATGAAGTAATTCTCTGAATCCATTCTGTGCTTGGTCAGATCTTCAACCTCAACATTTCTAAATGTTCCCCAACCTATATGGAGGGTAACCGGTACAAAGTCGACACCTTTCTTTTTCAGCTTCTCTACCAGTTCGGGAGTAAAGTGCATTCCTGCAGTTGGAGCCGCGACTGCACCTCTCTCTTTTGCAAAAATGGTTTGATATTTTTCCTTGTCACTCTCCTTCGGTTCTCTTTCGATATATGGAGGCAGTGGCATATCACCAATTTCATCCAATCGGTCGTAGAGATCCTGGTTTGGACCATCATAAAGAAAACGTATGGTTCTCCCGCGAGAAGTCGTGTTATCCACAACTTCAGCGATCAGGTCTTCACCAAAATAGAGTTTATTGCCAATCCTGATCTTCCTTGCCGGTTCAACCAGAACGTCCCAGAGCATATTCTCAGGCATAAGTTCACGAAGCAGAAACACTTCGATATCGGCGTCTGTCTTCTCTTTTTTACCTTTTAGTTTGGCAGGGAATACTTTGGTATTGTTATAAACAATTACATCCCCTTCATTCAAATATTTATGAATATCAGAAAACGTCTCGTGCTTGATTGATTTATCTTCTCTATTCAGAACCATTAACTTTGAAGAATCTCTTGGATCAACAGGTTCTTCAGGTACATTAAAATCTTCGATTTCAAATTTGAAATCCGTAAGTTTCATTTTCAAAACGGTAGGGATTTTTTGTTAGTAAATTCATCTTTTCGGAAGCTTTCAAATATAGGCTGTTTTATACCATTTAACAAATGATTACAGCCTTCACCCATATTTCCTGAACGGAATTATTACTATTTTAATTTTTAAAGTGTATTTACTAACTGCGTCTGTTTCTGTATAATTAAATAAGCGATGTTACGTTGATAAGCATTAATCAACTTAAAGTAATTCACCAGCCAATGTCAGCCATGAAATTTTTTACCACACTGATTCTTATTTTTACCTTTACTGCATTAGTTGCTGAAGCTCAGCTTCGGGAAGACCTTCGATATCAACCTGAAGAGTATACCGGGGCTGTTACTCACACCCATAACAATACATCTACCGGCAGCTGGATGAATATGCTTAATATGACGATGAGCCATTCTTACAGCATGTCTTTCTCTAATTTTGGCGGACAGACTCAAAACCTCAATGCCTACACCAATTCCATGTATTTTGATGTAAGTGAAAATCTGGACGCTCAACTTAATGTATCTCTCTTGCACTCTCCGTTTGGAAACAGTTTTATGAACAACAATAATCTTGGCACACAGATTATTATAGACAGCGCCCGCATTGACTACAAATTTTCTGAGAACACTCGTATTTCACTTGAGTTTTCTCAAAATCCTTACAGAAACTCTTTCGGTAGCTATCACTCTCCCTTTGACAGAAGATATATCGGTTACTAATCACGGTATATGACTCAGGAGACCCAAAAAGATCAGACAAAAAATTTAATACTTAATTCTGTAATCGGATTTCTCAGCGTTCTGCTGTTGCTTCTGCTTTTTGCGCTGGCTACCCGGATGATCTATCCCCGCATCGTAAACGAACGCGCAGTACAGGATCCCGCGTTAATCAGTAACGTCATACAGATGGAAGTCCTGAACGGAGTAGGAATTTCCGGGTTGGCCAATCAATTTACCGGAACACTGCGTCAATTTGGATTTGATGTGGTTGAAACCGGAAATTTTGATCACTTTGATGTACCGAACACTTTAGTTATTTCCAGAAACGGCCAAATAGAAAACGCAAGGAGAGTTGCCCGGGCCATCGGAATAGATGAGCAATTTATTTTGAGAGAAGAATCTCCGGAATTTTACCTGGATGTGACTCTCATTATCGGTAATGATTTCGAATACTTAAACTTATAAATATGCCTATGCCAGACACTATAAAATCTGCTGAATCACAATTCACAAAACCAACTTCCCAAAAAAGTGTGGACACCACCACACTAATCAATGCAATCACTGAGGGATTACTTGAGAAAAAAGCGAAAGATATTGTCCTTCTTGATGTAAGAGAGCTTACAACTTTAGCAGACTATTTCATCGTTTGCCACGGTACATCAGATACTCAAATTAGGGCCTTAGCCAATAGTGTGGAAAAACAGGTAAAAGATGAGCTGGGAGAAAATGTTTGGCAACAGGAGGGAAAAGACTCAAGGCGCTGGGTGATTTTAGACTACGTAAATGTGGTGGTTCACATTTTTTCTGAAGAGAAACGGGATTACTACGGTATTGAAAGAATGTGGAATGATGCAAAAGTTACTCACATCGAAGATAAATCCACCTAAGTAACTGACATCCATAAATTTCTGATATCAGTTTTTTTAACTGATTAATTTTTGATCTATTTGAGCAGGCAAAAATCATACTTCCTTACGTTTAGCTCCATAGGGTTTTTGGCTCTCCTTGCGTTTCTTGTTCTGTTCGAAAATTCAGCACTCTCCGGTGATGTACTATCTGATGAAGAGCTGAGTGAAGAAGTTCAGAGAAGTCTTTTTGAAGCCCGCAGTCATTTTGAACAGACATACATTGATTTTAAAGATCGTTCTGACGAACTATATCGTGAGATTTCTCAGTTCCCTCTAACAGAACAGAATAAACCTGCAATTCATAACCGTTTTCGAGCTTTCTCCTTTTGGGGTACCTCTCTGCATCACCAGGGAGAACGCTGGGTTTGGAACGGCTTCAGCCTCACACCTTCCCCCACACTTACGACAGGCCAGTCTGACTCTTTAAGAGTTAGCCTGCTTAAACGTAACAATGTCGTCTATCTTTTTGGGCAGAGATCATTTAGATCCGGTGATAACGACTTCCTGCTTTTAACTGCAGAAAAAGTGGAACAGACAACAAATTTACCCTTCGCAGACAGGGTTTCTTATCATCTTTCCGATGCACCCGATCTAAAAAACAACTTCCCCGTAACTTTTGGCTTTTTTTCGCCTCCACCGGATAACCTGCTTTATTTAAAGCTTTCTACCGAAGCATCAGATTCTGTGGGAACTGTTTATGCAGACTATGCGGATGCTGAACTATTCAGCCAGAACATCTCGAAAAATATTGCGTTGTGGCGATCGCTGATCCAGCTGGCACTGTTTATAACTCTATTAATGCTTTTTACAGCATTCTGCACTTATACAGAGAATCTGATTGCCATCCGATTTCTAGCAATTCTGCCACTGCTTCTTTGGGCATTATTCTTTCAATACGGTCTATTATCTGATTGGGTTTTTACAGGACTTATACCGTCCGAATGGGCTGCAGAACCTTATTTAGATCTGGCAGAATACATCGTTCACGCCATCTTCCTCACGTTAACACTCATTCCGCTTATCCGCTTTGTAATTCTGACCGATCAGGAAACATCAGAGGAATCCCATTTAAAAACATTGCTTTTTGCGTCTATTTTTGGAGCGGGCGCTGCAGTGCTTATCATTTTTCTATTCTATCAAACACAACAGATTCTGGTAGAAACTCCCCTGGCCCTGCTTGATCTCGAATTAGCCCCGGACTATCCTGTTTTTATTTTCTATATAGGTTCAGCTATACTATTCTCTTCAGTTTCAGGAATTATAATTTGTGTAGGGCTGTATCTCTACAGGTTTGAAATTGATAAGTCGGTGGTTATTGGTGCTGTAGCTCTGTTTACTTATCTGCTCACCTATTTTTTAATCGACCTGTTTCTGGAACTTCAAACTTTTCTCTCACCTGTTTTTATTAGTAGTCTGATCACCTTTCTTCTGCTTCTGATTCAGATTCAGATCATACATGAAAAGAAAGAAGTTTTCAGAGACATGTCCGGTTTCAGAAAAATTTTATTGTCGGTTTTCTTCATCACTGTTTCAATCTATTTCATAGTGTGGAGTTCATCAAGCAATCGTCTGGATAGAGAATTAAGCCAGAAGGCCATGGATTTTGCAAATGAAGAAGTAGCAAACACACAAGATATTCTGCGATCATTGCTGGCAGATCTTGAAAGCTCCTTAATATTTTTAACCGAGGAAGATATCCGTCAACGAACTGCAATTGTTCAGGGGCAGTTTCAACGGGCAATACAAAACAGCATACGCCCCGAATGGAGGGAGCACTCATTTGAGATTCAGCTTCTATCCCCCGATGGAAATCTGATCAGCGACTATTCCACAAATCTCGATTCACCGGGGTGGCGCTCACTGGTTAACATGGCTTTGATGCGAGCTTCCTATGAGGGTGAACAGCTGCGCAGACTGACAAATCAGCCGATTATTTGGGATACCAGGCCGTCCGAACTCGGTGAAGAGTTTATCTCCTTTTACAGGGGCTGGATCCCCATTTACGATGAGACAAGCTTCGACGATAAAATTGCATGGATTTTCGCGGCTGCTTATCTGGAAAGACCTGACTTCAACAGACCTATGCGTGCGGTGCTTTCCGCCAATTCCGTTCAGGACTGGAAAGAGAGCTTCTATATTGCGGAGTTTATTGAGGGCACTGTAAACCGGACTGCCATGGAGGGCATTTACAGCAATCAGCCTCAATATAACAGACTTCCCGCCCGGGAGGCAGAAATATCACAAAGAGACAGTGTAGCTTACATTACCAACGTAACCTCTCAGGGTAAATTCAGAGAAATCCTTATTCGACAGGATACAGATACAGTGATCAAGGCCAGCACTCCAATGCCCGGTTTTAATCTGTTGCTTTTTTCATTTTTTAGGTACCAAATTGTACTCATTCTGTTTGGCCTGTTCCTATTTGCCATATTTTCAACAGCCGGCTTTCAGGCATTCAAGTTATTTGGACAGAGCCGCAAGTTTAAGCACCGGCTTCTGGATGGTTTAACCATGGCCACTATTCTGTTTTTAACTGTTTTAATTATTGCAACACAATTAGCCGTAAATCAACAGAATGAAAAAAATGTAGAACGTGAGCTTATTACGAAACTAAACAGCCTCGGTGAATCGCTGCGTGGCGAAATTGAATTCGATCAGACACAAAGACGCACATCCCGACTTGCGGAATATGCCTCTCCGCTAAATGTAGATGCTATTTTATTTAGCGGAGCAAATGTTCTCGACTCCACTACTCCTCAAATTTTTCAGCAGTACGTTATGCCGCGCACCATGCCTTTCGACGTATACGACTTTTTATATAACAGAGAGCGGCGGCACTATACAACAACTACTGAAATTGCTAACGAAAAACTCCTTATAGGTTACCGCACACTACTGGATGAAAACAATCAGCCGGCAGGTGCTGTGGCGATTCCTACTTTTATCGAATCCCCGGTATATCGCGAGCAGTTACTGGAAGCCACCAGCTCACTCTTTGTAATCTATTTGGCCATTTTTGCGATCTTTATACTTGGAACTGTAATACTGTCTAATCGCCTGACCAAACCGCTTCAGATGATCCAGACCGGGCTTAGTAAAATATCCCGCGGTGAAATGAATATTCGTGTAGCTGTTACCGGCAAGGACGAAATCGGTTCTCTTGCCAAAGCATATAATGAGATGGTTGAAAAACTTGAGCAGGCGCGAAAAGAGCTGGTAGAGGCCGAACGCGAAGCGGCATGGAAAGAGATGGCACAGCAGGTTGCACACGAGATCAAGAACCCACTTACACCAATGAAACTCAATCTGCAACACCTCCAGCAGAGACTTGAAGCTGATCCTGATAAAGTTATGGAGCTTAAACCAATCATCGAAAAAACTGCCGAAAACATTATCGAGCAGATTGAATCTCTGAATAAAATAGCTTCTGATTTTTCAAAATTTGCCAAACCGGTACAGGATCCATTTGAGCCGGTTGACCTGAAAAAACTCCTTATATCCATTGCTGAACTCTACAGCAACGATAGAACCGTAAAAGTTAAAAGTAAACTTGCAAGCAGTGATCTCATTATAGAAGGTGTGGAAGATGAACTGCGCCGGGTGTTTATTAATCTGGTAAAAAATGGAATTGAAGCACATGGGGATGAAAATGCTGAGATTCAGATCACTGCAGAAAAAATGAACCGGTCTGTAAAAGTCAAAATTTCAGATCGGGGTGAGGGTATTGAACCTGAGGTCAGAGACCGGATATTTGTACCAAACTTTTCAACTAAATCGAGCGGTACCGGTCTTGGCCTGGCCATTACCAAGAAAATTGTGGAAGCTCATAAAGGAGAAATCTCGTTTACATCTGAGTCGGGCAGCGGTACCACATTCACTCTGATTTTTCCTTCTGCTTAAACTAGATTTAAACCTGAATCATAGGTAACAAATCTCCCTAATTCTTCGTACCATTTGCCCTCTCAAATCAATGGATACGAATAACACTACATATCGATCAGGCGCCCGACAGGAACTATCTTCACTTATGAGAATCGGTGTACCTGTGATCATCACGCAGCTCCTGCAAATGAGCATGAGTTTTGTGGATACCGTGATGGCGGGCCGACTCTCGCCTGAAGATCTTGCAGCTGTTGCAGTCGGGTCAAGTACTTTGATGCCGTTTGTAGTTCTATGCCTTGGATGTATGATGGCCGTCACCCCAATCGTTGCGCAAAATGTGGGTGCCCGAAATTTTGAACTGATCGGCAAAAATGCCCGGCAGGTATTGTGGCTGAGCCTGATTCTTGCCATTCCCAGCTTTTTCCTCCTCCGAAATCTCGAGTTTATCCTGGTTCTGATTGGAATTACCGATGAAATCATCCCGATTGCATCCGGTTACTTGAAAGCGATCGCCTGGGGTATTTTCCCGGCTTATGCGTTCGGGGCGCTCAGATATTTCAACGAAGGATTAAGCGTCACCCGTCCGGCCATGTTTATCGCCGTGATCGGTTTGCTGGTCAATATTCCGGCAAACTACGTGTTGATGTTTGGCAAACTCGGTTTCCCCCAGCTTGGAGCCGTTGGTACCGGCTATGCATCAGCCATTGTGTTTACGGTGATGTTTATCGCCATGCTCTGGTTTACAGTTGGATTTGATGCCTACAAACGGTTCGATATTTTCGGCAAATTCCGCTGGCCTGAAAAGAAGTACCTGAAAGAGCTCCTTGGAATTGGCGTCCCGATTGGGATCAGTTCTACCATGGAGGTAACCATGTTTGCAGTAGTTAGTCTGCTCGTTGGAACCATCAGTACGGTAGCGGTAGCCGGTCACCAGGTGGCCATCAACTTTGCCTCAATGACCTTTATGATTCCGTTTGGACTCTCCGTTGCAATCTCGGCAAGAGTTGGACAGTCTGTAGGGAGAAAACGCCCGAGTGAAGCCCGTTTCAGAGGATTTGTAGGCGTGGCAACGGCCAGTTTTATCATGACGTTTACTGCCATGATCATGTTCCTCTTTCCGGAGTATATCACAGCTATTTACACCGATGACCAGGAAGTAACCAACATGGCCGTTCAACTGCTTTTTATGGCGGCCATTTTCCAGATTTCTGATGGATTACAGGTAAGCGGGTTCGGAGCTCTACGCGGTTTGAAAGACACCAAAGTACCAATGTACGTTAACCTTGTAGCTTACTGGGTTATTGGAATTCCGCTCGCCTATTATCTCGGGTTTATCGCAGGATATGGCCCTCAGGGATTGTGGGGAGGACTGATCGCGGGCCTGACAGTAGCGGGAATCTTGCACAACATTCGGTTCTTCAGAAAGACGAANGCGATGGGGGCCGTTTAGTATTATAAATTCTATTAGCTAAACTATTCCCTTTTTGAAGGATGATTCATATCCCTCTCCCATTGCGCCGGATTATTCAGAATGTATTCCCTGATCCGATTTAGTGGTTCGACATTTCTAATAATGTGTTCGTAGTAATTACGCTGCCAGATTTTTTGACCGGGCCTTTCATGTAACGTATTAATTTTTGTAGTTACTGCCGATTTATAACCCCTTACAATTGCACCAACCGTTTTGGGCGGTGATTTAAAAATAGATGATTTTCCTTCATTATTTTGGGGACGGTGTTCATGTTTATGCATGGCCGTTCCGCCATGTTGTAGGGGCGTATGGCGATACGCCCCTACAACATGCGTAACTTGGAATATGGCATGTATATGGTTTGGCATGATTACAAACTGGTCCAATTTCACGTTATCACGAATATTTTCTGTATTTATCCATTCATCCCTGGCAATAATTCCTAATTCATTCAGGACCATTCCACCATTTTCAATATCACCAAACAGACATTCATGTTTATTTGTACAGATCGTAATAAAATATTCACCGGTGATGAATAATCATATCCCTTCAATCTGATAGACCGGCGATTATTTTGACGTGAATCGTTCATGGATAAACCGTTTACATTATCCAAATCCCTAAAACCGCACCATTGAAAACCCACCGGTAAAATTAAATTGTAATCCCAGCATTACTGCTGGACGGCCTAAAAGCCCAATCTCATCCAGTCCGGGAAACCAGTAATATCTGCCACCGGCATTCGTAAAGAGTGAGACCCGATCCGTAAAGTGGTAGATCGCTCCAAATTCTGTTGTGGCCGTTATTCCGGGAAAATATTGCATACTTCCGTTTTCAATGATTCCCCTTCCGGCTACACCAAAACCCGGTGCAATCCTAAAATAGATCTCCAGCTTTTTCCTTCCTGCAGAATTCGAAAAATCTGAAATCGTGATTGTTCGTCCAACGGAAAGACCACCTATCAGTAGATTGTTATCTCGAATTGTAGAGCTCCCGGCATCATAGTAAAAAGAGAGTGATAAACCGAGATCGGCCCGCGCTCCGGGCTGTCTGTAGATGGTTTCAAAACCAAAAATACCGTTCCCAAAAATCAGGCCGGTCAACGATGAATACTCTTCATCTCCTACAGCCTGATAGGATAGAATATCCGCAGCCGGACTCAGAATAATCGCCTCACCTTCACTTCTCTCCTCTTCATTCTGAGTTCCGCCTGTTTGCGAGTAAACGCATTCAGTAACAAAAAACCCCAGGTATATGAAAACCAAAAGTACCCAGCTTATTTTCATCAAGCTCATGATTCAACCCCACTGTTTGATCTATACTCTAAATTTTAAAATAAAAAACCATTTTATTTCTACCATCACATCTTCATGTGAATGAACGAATTTTAAGCTTCATCAGGTTGATATAAGTAAACCCTTTAAATTTAGTGAATATGTCTGCATTCATTCATTCCATTCAAACAGCCGTGCCTCAATACTCTTATCACCAAAGTGAACTTCGTGATAGAATGAAGGAGATTGTGCCGGGCAGCGAACGGGATGAGCGGATCATTCACCACATTTACAGCCGATCCGGAATCAACACGCGCTACTCTGTTGTTAATGATTTTCGAAAAACAGCTTCGCACCAACTCTTTTTTAACGGACAGGGAGCTTCTCCCGGTACCGCCAGCCGAAATGACACTTACATTAGAGAGGGACGAAAACTATTTGTAGACGTGGCTCAAAAATTGATCGATCAGTCTGAATTCTCACCTGAAGAGATCACACACCTGATCACCGTCTCTTGCACAGGGTTTTACGCGCCGGGACCTGATTACGACATCATTAAAACTCTGGGGCTCTCTCCTAAAACAGAACGGTATCATCTTGGATTCATGGGATGCTATGCTGCTATTCCCGCCCTTAAAATGGCCAATCAGATCTGTCGGGCAGATCCCGAAGCAAATGTAATGGTTGTTTCCGTTGAGCTCTGTACACTCCATTTTCAAGCCAACCCAAAAATGGATGACCTGCTTTCGGCTTCCGTATTTGCGGATGGTGGAGCCGGAGCAATTGTCAGCAGCCGTGAACCTGATCACTCCGCATATCAAATGGATGGGTTTGCTTCTGCGATCACGGATAAAGGTAAGGACGATATGGCCTGGTCTATCGGTGACACCGGGTTTAACATGGTTCTTTCAAACTACATACCGGATCTTTTGGAGGAGGGCCTGCAGCCGTTTCTAAATCCAATTCTAGAACAGTATAACCTAACACTTGAGGATATCGGCTTGTGGGGCGTTCATCCGGGTGGACGAGCTATTCTGGACAAAGTTGAAAAGACATTTTCACTGCCGAAAAACGCTCTTTCAGCATCACGTAATATATTGTCAAATTATGGAAATATGAGCAGTGCTACTGTGCTATTTGTATTAAAAGAGTTACTTGATCAAAAATCAGACGCTGAAAACAATCGAACCCTGGCCATGGCGTTCGGCCCGGGGCTCACTCTCGAGTCAGCCCTTATGACCAAATTCTCCGGTTCCTGATGCCTCTTATTTTAAAAGACAGAGATCCGAATCTTGTTGAGTGGATGGACAGGCCGGATTGCGATCAGGAAAAACTTTTCAACACGTACAGGCAGTTCTATACAATCAACAAGTTACTTTCCGGCTGGAGCAGTTTGTTCGAAAAGTATCTGAAGCCAATCATCAAAGATAATGGAGGAAGTGCAACCATATTAGATATTGGCTGTGGAGGCGGGGATATTTTGAAACACCTAAATAAATTATGTTTAAATGAAGGTTTCAAGGTCGAGCTCACAGGTGCGGATCCTGACCCAAGAGCTAGGAAGTTTTTTGAAGAGAACCTCAAGAATACTGAAATTTTTTTCACTGGAAAAACCTCTCTTCAACTGGCCGAAGATGGTGCTACATTTGATATTGTGATCTCCAACCACCTGCTCCATCATTTAACAAGTAATGAAGTGACCTCACTTTGCAGAGATTCAGAAAAGCTTGCCAGGAAACTTGTGCTGTTTAATGACATTGAGCGAAGTGATATCGGTTACGGACTTTTTGCAGTAACCACCCCTTTGATCTTTCGAAACAGTTTTATCTCGGTTGACGGAAAAATTTCTATCAGGCGCAGTTTTCGAAAGCAGAGGCTTCAACAACTTCTCCCAAACGGTTGGAGTGTAAAACGTAAGTTTCCGTTCAGGTTGTTAGCCGTTCATCAAAAGGAGCGGATTGATGGATAACGTGGATGTTACAATTGTAGGCGGCGGACCGGTTGGGCTTTACCTGGCCGGAAGATTACTTCAAAACGGATTCTCCTGCCGAATTCTCGAAAAAAGAGAATCGATTGACATCCATTCCAAATCACTGGGAATTCACCCCGTCTCACTCGATCTTTTCGACCGTGCAGATATCACCCTCCCTTTTCTTGAGTATGGATTAAAGATAGAAACCGGGCTCGCCTTCTTCGACAAAAAGCCAGCCGGTAAAGTCAGTTTTAAATCCTGTCCGCCTCCTCACTCCTACATTTTGGCAATTCCGCAATGGAAAACTGAAGAGCTGCTGGAAAAATGGGTTAAATCCCTGAATTCTGATGTACTTCTTCGAGGCGCTCAGGTTAATAATATTGTGAGTTCAGACCGTAAAGAAATCGTTTCCTACTCTCATAACGGAAGCACGTATCAGGTCTCTTCAGGCTTTGTGATTGGGTGCGACGGAAAAGGAAGTTTTATTCGAAAAGCCTGTAATATTTCATTTGAGGGCAGCTCCTATCCCGATACTTACGTAATGGGAGATTTTGATGACAATACCGGGTTCGGTAAAAAGGCTGCCGTATTCCTTCACAGAGACGGACTTGTTGAATCCTTCCCGCTTCCAAACGGGCAGCGGAGGTGGGTGGTAAAATCTGATCACTTTATTAAAAATCCCGATAAATCACTTCTTATAAATAAGATCTTCAGACGAACTGAACATTATCTCGGTAAATGTGAAAATTATATGCTGAGCAGTTTTGGCGTTCAGCACCTGCTGGCAGAAACATTTCACAAAAACAATGTTCTGCTGGCCGGTGATGCTGCGCATGTTGTCAGTCCCATAGGCGGACAGGGAATGAACCTTGGATGGATTGACGCGGAAGAGTGCCTGAAAACTCTTATAAGAGTTCGTGACAATTCATCGGAGAAAGATTTCCATCTGGATGCTTATACAAGTACCCAGAGAAAGGCAGCCCAACAAGTAGCTAAAAGGGCAGAAATAAATATGAGATTGGGCCGCAAAGAGTCAGCAAACATCTGGACAAGATCGGGCTTAAAATTTGTTTTGAATTCGCCATTTAAACATCTCTTAGCCCGAATATTTACCATGAGAGGTCTTGGCAGATGGCCTGTTTAAACTACTGTTCAGATGAGAAAGTAATCATAAACCTTGCTCCGCCCACGCCCTCAACCGAAATTCGAGCATCTAGTTTTTTCAGTAACTCTTCTACAATCCACATCCCGATTGACTCTCCTTTTTCGAACTTAAAATCATCCGGCAGCCCTACTCCGTTGTCAGACACCTCAAGTTGAACCAAATCATCCTGTCGCGTGAGGTTTATTTCAATTTTACCCTCCTGTTCATCTTCCAGAAAAGCATGTTTGTAGATATTGATTAAAAGTTCGTTAATAACTAATCCACAGAGCAGGGCCTGCTCCTGGCGTACTTCAACCTTATCACTCTTCAACTCCAGTTTCACATTATAGAGAATGGAGTGCATGGTTTCTTCGATTGTCTCAGACAGCTGCTTTAAATAGCCTCCCAGTTCTACACGATTTTCAAGATTCTTTTCACTCAGCATCTCATGGAGCTTTGCCATCGACTTAATTCTGTGCGCCACATCGCTCAACACATCCTTGGGATTTCCGTCCTCCATATCCATCGCTTCGGTTTCTACAATAGACAGAATTACCTGAAGGTTATTTTTGATTCTGTGATGAATTTCAGCAATGATCGTATCCTTCTGTTTCAGGCGGTCATGCAGTCTGTCAATCATACGGGTACGTTCTATTGCACTTGTAATGTGTGATGCCAAAGCCTGCATTACCGGCACGTCCCTCGTTGTAAATCCATCTCCCTTGCGCCGATTTAACGCCTGCATTACACCGATTACATTGTTATCTCTGTTGATGAGTGGTACACATATAATATTGCGGGTTTTAAAGCCTTCCACCAAATCTCCATAAAAGTGCTCTGATTCAGCCGGATTATTCGTCAAATATGGTCTTTTTTGAGCCACTACCCACCCGGAAATCCCCTTATCCTTCGGTATTCGTTTTCCGGCAATGTCCGATTTGACCGGCCCTGTAGGCATGCTTACATAAAGTTCTCCGGTATCCTTGTCGATAAGCATTAACGAACTTGCCTCAGAGTTCATGATGAGACGGATCGCCTCCATACTTTCAACCAAAACCGATTTAAACTCTTTGGTTTGATTGATTCCCTCAATTGTATCAAGCAGCAGGCGGAGATTTTTATCCGGCAAGTCTTCGAAGCTTTGATCGTCGGTGTTTTTTTCCAATTGTTCCATTATACCCCGTTATTTATTTACACCTTATGTATAAATAAATTTTGGGATAAAGGCTAACGCAGTTTAAAAAGAATGTTTTATTCAGGAAAGGTAATGGTAAACCGCGCACCGGGATCGTTTAAAACCGACATCTCTGCACCCAGCTTTTGCAGCAATTCGTAAACAATCCACATCCCGATCGATCTCTTGGACTGAATAGAAAAATCATCCGGCACACCCACGCCATTATCGGCAACGCTTAGAATAACCAAACCTTCGTCTTTGGTCACGTTAATATCAATTTTATTAACGTCTTTTGTACCCTTCAGCTGGGCATGTTTATAGACGTTGATCAGTAGCTCGTTGAGTATAAGGCCACACAGTAGTGCTTTATTTTGAGAAACATCAATCTCTACACCCGATACATCGATCTCGATATCGAGCATATTAAAGCTCATCGAATCTTCAATTTTTTCAGCCAGATTTTGAGTGTAAGAGTAGAGGTCGATTCTCTCATTAACCTTCTTTTCAACTAGTAGATCGTGAAGCTTAGCCATCGATTTCATCCTCGACTCTATTTTTCTAAAGAGTTCGTTGGCTTTTTCGTCTGTTATTTCCTGAACGTCTTTTTGAATCTGTTCAGAAAGTGCCTCTAAATTGTTTTTAATTCGATGATGAATTTCAGCAATCATTACATCTTTTTGCTGAATTGTTTCTCTCATTGTGTCAATTTTTTTGGTACGCTCAATCGCAATGGTAATATGTGTTGCCAGCGCCTCAAATACCGGAATTTCACCCTCAGAATATTCTCTGTTATCACGCTTGTTCATAGCCTGAATAACTCCGATTACATTTCCATCCCTGTTTATGAGTGGAACACAAATCAGATTACGGGTGGTAAAGCTCTCAGCGAGATCACCATAAAAATGTTCTGATTTTGTAACATCATTTGTCAGATAAGGCTTTCGGTTACTCAGTACCCAACCGGCTATACCCTTATCTTTGGGAATACTTTTACCGGCCACCTCTTTCTTTGCAGGACCTGTAGGTACGCTGATGAATAACACCCCCTTCTCATCATCAATCAAAAAAAGTGAACTCGCTTCTGAGTTCATAACCTGCCGGGTTGCCTCCATGCTTTCATCTAATACCGTCTTAAACTCATTGGTATTATTGATCCCCTCAAGGGTTTCAAGAATGAGTGAGAGATTCTCTTTCTCAAGATTATTATGGAGATTTTCGTCTTTAAAATTACCCTCAGCCATAGTTTTAAATTGATAATTAGTATGTAAAGTTATTTCTGCACAATTAACGAATAATTAAGGACTTTTTATACGTATAATTTTCCCGTGTCTTAAACATACGGTTTTGAAAACAAAAAACCCCCGAAGCTTACACTCCGGGGGTTTGTCAAATCAATACAATCCTATAGTTAGGACTATTTCTTTTTATCCTCTTCCACGTAGTCAAGAAGCACTTTATGGAGGATACCGCCATTTCGGTAGTAATCTACCTCAACCGGGGTATCGATTCGGCAATCAGTCATAAACTCGACCACTTCACCATTCTGTTTGGTAGCTGTTACTTTAATTTCATCACGGGCTTTTACGTTATCATCCACGTGAATATCAAAGGTTTCCGTTCCATCCAGTCCAAGTGAATCAGCACTGTCGCCATCTTTGAACTGCAGCGGCAAAACACCCATCTGAATTAGATTAGACCGGTGAATTCGCTCATAAGAGACAGCAATTACCGATTTCACACCCAGAAGGTTAGTTCCTTTCGCAGCCCAGTCGCGGGATGATCCCGTTCCGTACTGAGTTCCGGCCAGAGCTACCAGCGGAGTATTATTCTCCTTGTATTTCAGAGATGCTTCATAAATTGTGGTGATCTCATCATCCGGGAAATAGTTGGTAAAACCACCCTCTTTTCCGGGCGCCAGCTGATTTTTAAATCGTACGTTTGCAAATGTACCGCGTGTCATCACCCGGTCGTTACCACGGCGTGAACCGTAGGAATTAAAATCAGCTTTCTCTACGCCTTTCTCTTTCAAGTATTTTCCTGCAGGAGATTCTTCGTCAATATTACCGGCCGGTGAGATATGGTCGGTAGTAATGGAATCACCCACTTTAACAAGAACCCGGGCTCCTTTAATCGGCTTGATCGGCTCAGGGTTCTCTTTCATCCCTACAAAGAATGGCGGCTCCTGGATGTAAGTTGATTCTTCACTCCAGTTGAAGAGATCTCCTCCACTGACAGGAATTTTATCCCATGTTTCAGATTCAAAGATATCGCTGTACATCTCATCAAACAGCTCAGGGCGAATGGCAGAGTCAAGATGTTCTGCAATCTCCTCGGTTGTTGGCCAGATCTCTTTCAGGTAAACATCATTACCATCTTTGTCTTTTCCGATTGGATCATTCTCCAGATCGATATTCACGGTTCCGGCAAGCGCATAGGCTACTACCAGTGGCGGTGAAGCGAGGTAGTTTGCTTTCACCCACGGATGGATACGCCCTTCGAAGTTTCGGTTACCGGACAGTACACCGGCAGCAATCAGATCGCCCTCTTTAATAGCTGCCTCAACAGCTTCGGGCAGCGGACCGGAGTTACCAATACAGGTGGTACATCCATAACCCACCAGGTTAAAACCAAGTGTATCCATGTACTGAGTTAATCCTGCTTCTTTCAGGTATTCTGTAACTACTCTTGAACCCGGTGCGAGCGATGTCTTCACATACTCCGGCACTTTCAGCCCTTTTTCAACAGCTTTCTTTGCAACAATACCGGCACCCAGCATTACACTTGGGTTGGACGTGTTGGTACAGGACGTGATAGCTGCAATAACTACATCACCATGCTTCATCTCAATTTCCTGGCCGTTTTTATAAATCCCTTTATTAGCCAGTTTTTCCTGCGTCAGATTGAAACCCATGGTTGGATTATCGCTGGTAAGCGACATCTGAAACGCCTTCTTCATATTGCTCAGCTTGATACGGTCGTGAGGCAGTTTTGGCCCTGCAAGCGAAGTTTCTACAGTGCTCAGGTCCAGCTCAAGCGTAGAAGTAAACTGTGGATCGGGAGTATCATCCGTTCTGAATAATCCCTGTTCTTTGGTATATGCCTCTACCAGGTTTACAAGCTCTTCGGAACGTCCGGTTCTTCTCATATATCGGAGTGACTCATCATCAATCGGGAAGAAGCCCATGGTTGCTCCATATTCCGGAGACATATTAGCAATCGTTGCACGATCCGGCAGACTCATATTGCTTATTCCGTCGCCATAAAATTCGACAAATTTACCAACCACTCCATGCTCACGAAGCATTTGAGTTACGGTAAGGGTTAAGTCTGTTGCGGTAATTCCTTCGCGAAGTTTTCCGGTCATTTTCATTCCTACAACTTCGGGCACCAACATGGAAATTGGCTGCCCCAGCATGGCGGCTTCCGCTTCTATACCACCAACGCCCCAGCCAAGAATACCGAGTCCGTTAATCATGGTTGTGTGAGAGTCAGTTCCCACTAATGTATCAGGGTAAGCAACGGTTGATCCGTCATCTTCTTTTCGTGTAAATACTCCTTTCGCCAGATACTCAAGATTCACCTGGTGAACAATTCCACGCCCCGGAGGAACCACGCGGAAGTTATCAAATGCTTCTTTACCCCACTTCAAAAATTCATAACGCTCTCTGTTACGCTCCATCTCTTTTTCAACGTTGAACATGAATGCGTACTCCTGACCAAACATATCTACCTGAACAGAGTGGTCAATCACCAGATCCACGGGCACCTGTGGATTAATGGATGTTGGATTTCCGCCCATACGCTTCATCGCTGAACGAAGAGCTGCCAGGTCTACAACAGCCGGTACTCCGGTAAAATCCTGCAATACTACCCGCGAAGGTTTAAAAGGAATTTCTCCCTGAGGTTTTTTGGCATCATAGTCGGCCAAAAGTTTAATATCGTTTTCAGTGATGGCAAATCCATCGAACTCTCTCAATACCGCTTCGAGCAAAATTTTTATCGTAAACGGTAGTTTTTTGATGTTACCGTAACCGAGTTCTTCGAGTTTTTTAAGGCTATAGAGATGAGCCTCACCAGAACCCGTGTTAAACGGAACCTTGGTTTTTAGTAGTGGGTTGTCAGTTGTCATAAATCCTCTGTGCGTTTCAAGATGTTAGAAGTCCTACTTTTCTTATCGTTTTAAAATAAGGGATTTTTGAGATAATATCTTTGGCAATTCAGCAGCATCTCAACTGCCATTACAAATACCACTAGCCTGTAAATATCGAAGCCTTATACTTTTTTAATGTTCCATATTCTGCATTGAGCCTGAAAAAAGATACCTTTAAGCAATTGCTCAAAATATCGGTATTCGATCATCTCTGTACTACAAAGATTCATCTACATGATATCAGCCTCAAAGCTCGGTAAAACACTGACCTGTTTTCTTATCTATCTTATAATAGTAATCCCCGGCTATGGTCAGGCATCTGCCGACTCTCTATGGTCTTTCCCAACCATCAGAACAGATTTGAACGAAGACGGAATACCTGACTATCTGGGTGAAGAGGTTTCCGTTTCAGGTATAGTAAACATCGAAAGTGGCATTCTGCATGAACACTATCTTCAGACTTTTATACAAAATGACACTTCCGGCATTTCAGTTTTTTCCTACGAAATTAACACTTCCCTGGCCGTTGGCGACAGCATTATTGCCTGGGGTGTAATTGACACTTACAACGGGCTTACAGAAGTTGAAGTAGACTCCTACAGGGTCATTCAGCAAGTTGACATACCGGCTGCAAAACTTTTGACTGAGGCTACCCTTAATCCGGCTAAATATCTTGGCATGCTCGTTGTAGGCGAGGGACACATTATTGAAAAAGGTACAACCTTTAACGGTAAATATATACTTCTAAAACCGGACGACATTTCCGAGAGTATAATGGTGTACGTTTCAAATTTTCATCGGCTCTTCTCGGATTTTAACTTCAGCATTCTTGAGATTGGCGACAAAATTGGTGTAAAAGGTGTAATTACCGAATACAACCCTGAGCACCCGAATCAGAAAAACTACAAGTTATTCCTTCGCACTGCCGATGACTTGAATTATATCGGTCTGCCCACATACTACGTTCGTCTTATCATTTGGGGAGTGATTGCTATTGTTTTGATCATTCTTGCCTGGAGGCTCATTCTGCGGTACAGGGTAGATTCCAAAACCAGGGAGATTCAGCTCTCCTTAAGGCAGAAAGAGATACTTCTGCAGGAAATTCATCACAGGGTCAAAAATAGCCTCTCGATTGTCAACAGCTTGATTGAACTCCAAATTCAAAGTTCAGATAATAAGGAGGCCATTGACACCCTCCAAAGCAGCCAGACACGAATTCAATCAATCGCGATGATTCATGAAAAACTGTATAAATCTGAATCACTATCCGATATCGAACTCAATCAATATATCAAAGAGCTGACGGAAGCGATTCATGGAACCTTCTCAAGCCTTGAAAATCGTGTAACATTGATTTTTAATCTGGAGCCGGTTAAGCTCAATACGGACAGGGCTATTTACTGTGGTTTGCTGATTAATGAGTTGGTTGTAAATGCTTTTAAGCATGCCTTTTCAAAAATTGAGAATGGCAAACTAACGGTAGATCTAACCAAAACAGGCGATACGATTACATTGTTAGTTGCAGACAACGGGCCGGGACTGCCCGGCGATTTTGATACCTCGGGAGTAGATAGCTTAGGACAGATGCTGATTAATTCGTTTGTTTCTAATCTTAATGGAAATTTGACTATTGCCGACAACCCGCAAGGCGGCACCACTTTTCAAATCACATTTCCGGCTAATACCAAGTAAGAGGTTTAGTTCCGGCAAACTTCTTCCAAATCTTGCAAGATTTTTACAACTCACACGGATATATTCGGTTAACCTTTAATCAACCGTTCAAAAAAGATGAACAGAGTTCTATCCACGCTTACCCTTTTAATCACGCTTCTATTTGCACCATCGGCCCAATCCCAGATTCAAGACCCACACAGCCCATACATGGACGGTTACCTGAAATGGGACACCGGCGACTATATCGGAGCTATTGAGGATTTCCTGGATATCCTGAACGGGCCGGACGCAGATCTCTATTTTGATGACATTGCCAAACTGACCGGTGAGATTTACAAGGTTGATAAAATTAGTACAGACGGACGAAATCCGGTTTTCAGCCCGGATAATACCCACTTTTTGTGGAACGACCTGACCGGTAACGAGCCGGTTATGAAAATCGGTAAAATCACGGAATCAGGTGTGGAGCATCTTCACACCGTTGAAGGAGCTGACCTTCAATTTTCTCCTGATGGCAGGCACGCGATCTTTTTTGGAACGGAAGTCACTCAAAAGCTGGAGCAGCTCCAGGACGAGCTTTCTGAGGCATTCAACGCCAGAGATCGGGCTGAAATCAATCGTCTGCGTGCTGAGGTGCAGTACGAAGCCTCTTTAAACACTTCACTCTATCGGTTTGATCTTCAATCCGGATCAACCGACAAAATCGATACCGGAAACTTAATTGTGCGAACACCCTCTTTTGATGAGAATGGGTTGCTTTGGTTTTCCGGCCTCAATCCGGATCAAGCCGATCGAAGCCACATTCACACAGTCAATATTGAGAGTAGATCGCTTAACCAAGTCACAACAGAGCGTGGTTTTTTTGATGCACCGCTGCCTGTACCCGGCAGTGACCGTGTAGTTTTTAACACCTACACCACCTCCCCATTTCCTTTACCGGCAACTATCGAGCGGCACAGCTATGATGTTGAAAACGGAATAATTCTCTTCAGCAGGGAACAAGGTGAACTAAATAAATGGGCGGGCCAGGCTCCAGTTCTCTCGGCAAGTGGAAATCGTCTGGCATTTATGGTTAATGATGACGGTGACACCGCAATCCATAGCGTGGACCTAAACAGCCGATCACCCGAAGCCATCGAGATGGTTTCATCAAGTGACCCGATTCAGAACCCTGCACTTTCGCCCGATGGCAGTAAACTGGCCTACATGCTGCGCGAAGGAATCAGCTGGAATCTCCATATGGTTCACACCGCAGATGGAACGCACGAACAGCTCTCATTTGATATTCAGCACGAACTGTTTCCGCACTTTTTAAACGATGAGAAAGTTCTGGGAATGATGGGGGAATCCCGCCATCGCCGATCCCATATTTATGATGTGAACACAAAAGATTTTTACAGGCTGTTCCACAACAACAGCATCCGAACCGTATCGATGGAGAATGACTGGGAGCCAAGCCCGAATGGCACAAAGCTGCTGGTTGTTGCCCAGCGCGGCGGTGACACGATTGCTCCGGAACAGGGGGTATACCTCGTCAGGATTGGAGATAAAATCTCAAAAGAGACTCTGATTAACCGCCTCCAGGCAAACCTGAAAAGTGAACAGGAGCTGCTGGCCGGGGCAGAGAGAATGTTTGAACCAATTCACGACTCTGTAAAAGAACTGACCGAAGAGATCAACCTGACACGACTCTATCACTATCAGAAAGATCTCTACGATTTTGGATCGAAGCATATGACACAGCCCGGTAATCAAAAAGCGAGTGCCTACATTTACGAAACCCTCAAATCATTTGGATATGAGCCCGAACTGCAGTGGTTCAATCCGTCCGGCGATATTGAAACAGCTAACGTTATTGCACGGCTTGAAGGAACCGAGCATCCCGAAGTGGTTTATATACTCAGCTCCCACTTCGACTCCGTTCAACGCAGTCCCGGTGCAGACGACAACACCTCCGGAACAGCCGTGCTGCTTGAGGCTGCGCGTGTACTCGCAAATAATCCTCAACCTGCCACTATTATTTTTGCTTCATTAACAGCTGAGGAATCCGGTCTGCTCGGTGCCCGTGAATTTGTACGTGTAGCTGAAGAGGAAGGACTTTGGGCTCAGGGTGTGGTAAACAACGACATGATGGGTTGGACGCGACATCATCGACTCGACAATACCATCCGATTTTCGAACCACGGAATTAAAAATGTACAGCACTCCGGTGCCATACTATTTACCGACCTGATCACATACGATTCGCGCTACTACCGCTTTACCGATGCACACGTTTTCTTCGATGCGTATGGGGATGTACTTGGGGGAATCGGATCATACCCGATTCTGGGAAATCCGAACTATCACCAGACCACCGACCGGCTTGAGACGATCAATCACCGGCTGGTGCAGGAGGTTTCAAGGTCTACAACCGCTACGCTGATGATGCTGGCCAACGCTCCATCGAAAGTAACCGGACTGAACGTTCTGGATCTGGGCGGAAATCAAACCGATGTAAGCTGGGATGCATCTCCGGAGAGCGATATTGATTTTTACATCGTCAAATACACAGATCAGATGGGCAACTCTCATGAACAAACTGTTAGAGGAACTGAGACTTCATTGAATCGTGCAGACATCTCAAAACCGATTTCCGTAAAAGCCGTGAATAACCGCGGAATTCAGGGCTGGGACTGGACGGTTTGGGAGTAAAAACTATTCTGAAAACTCATAAAATCCGATCGTGTACTCCATCACATCATCATTTTCTTCGATGAGCAGGCGGTTTCCCCATGTTCCGAGAAATTTTC
>SL_7KL_010_BRINEDRAFT_10000089_pt1 | contig 38131 bp, 33 predicted proteins | sample SodLak_010_BRINE_FD_10663 | JGI IMG/M metagenome (IMG submission 10663)
CCTGCCACTAACACTTTTATGATTGGGGCCAAGTATTATTTTGGCAATATGTCTTAAAGGTTTTTTATGAAGTCAAGTTACTAATAATATTCAGTTTTTAGTTTTTAAAGTAAGGGAGGCGCAAAGGCTCCCTTATTTTTAGAGATGAAGCACCGACAATCACGATCCTATCAACTTTGGTGCTTTTTTATTTATCTTCTCATTCCTATGGGTTTTTGTCAGCCGGAAAATCTTTATAGGTTCAGGCGTTCAGCCCCCCTCACCTACCACGTAAATAGAACTAGGAACACAAAGATCAACTGTACAAATGATCTCCGATGGTATGAAAAAAGGTGCCCAAGGTAGAATAAGTCGAATTTATAAATTAATAAAATGAAAACATTTTCATTGTAAACTCATAAACAGATCAGAAATGAGGAAGAAAAAAATGAAAATATTATTATCCACAATCCTTCTTCTCACGGGGATAATAACCCAGTCCCAGGGAGCTACGGAGAAGACAGGACGCGACCCCAGCAAGTGTCGAAAACAATGTCAGGGGGGGAAGGTAAAAAAGTTAAAAATAGAAGACATTAAGAAATGTCAAAAGCTATGTCAAGGAATGAAATCCACGAAGCGAATCCTCGAAGAGAGGTTAAATTTTCTGAAGAGTGAAGAGCAGAAACACAAGGACGCTCCCGCACAAAAGGACAAAAAATCCAGCAAGCCAGCTGGTAAAAAGCATCAATCGGCCAATAAAACAAAAAAACAATTAGCTGATAAAAAATATGAATCCGCTAAAAAACCACCACAAGCCCCTACACTGCCAGGAAAAGCTGCTAAAAAAGGTGACTCCGCAAAAAAATCAAAACTACCACCTAAAAAAGCTGCTAAAAAGCATGATTCCGCAAAAAAATCCGGAAAGCCAGATGATAAGAAAGGTAAATCTGACACAAAACCAAAACTACCACCGGCACCAGAAGGAGGACCATCTCAAGCCCCTGCACTGCCAAAAAAAGATGATAAAAAAGGTGACTCCGCAAAAAAATCCGGAAAGGAAGATGAGGCCAAGGATAGCCAGGCAAAACAACATGGTACTAAAGACAAAGGAAGTCCACAGGCTGATGCCGAAACAAAATCTCCGCCACCTGCACCACCAATTGCTGGACTCGGTAAAAAATCCGGAAAGCTAGATGATAAGGAAAAGAATATTAGTCGACCAAAACGAGACCCAGATGAGTTAAATAAAACAATCAAAGGATTGCAGAAAGTAGAAGATCCAGAGAAAGCTAGAGAGAAAAAAATCGCTAAAGAAAAGGAGGATGCCACCATAATGGGTCAGATGAAAAAATCTTTCGGTGAAGTTTATCATCCTTCAGATGATGAGGGGGCAGATTCAGAAAACGATGATGAAGACGACTGGTAGGTGAATTAATATATTTGACTCTGTTTTTCTATCAAAGTCTAAGAAGAATCTCTACAGATAGTCGACAATCCCCCCACGAATCCTGAGGGGGGATTGTCGTGTTTTTGTACATTGGTACTAACCCACTTGCGGTGATCTGTTTGATTTTCTAGGAAGTGCATCTTTTTTTAAGAATCATTTCTAATTCTTGAATCAGGGGGACTGAATGACCAGCCCCCCCCTGCTCTATCGCTAAGGGTCGATGGTACTTTTGATATAAACTTTGGCAGTTCTTTATTTGTATTTGATACAAGGGATGAGGTTTTTCAGAATCTTTTTGTAAAAAATGATCTAAGTTGGTCAGCATATGGGTTTTAATCCCTAGGAAATAAAGGCGTGGTAGACACTGTTTTTTAGAATCGTTGGATTTCATAGGTCGAAAAGGATCTGTGAGTAGACCTTTATAGAGGTTTTCAACTTCTCTTTGCCAAACCTTATCATCGCGAAGGCAAACCATGTTTTTCATCAGGTTCTTATAATTTTGGTTGTGTTCGTCCAAGGTTGGGGCGGGCTTATTTTTAAAATATTCAAAAAAAACAACTTCTTGAAAAAGGTCTTCGATAATATTCATGAATGTTTTAGCCCCCTTCTGAATCGACATTTCCGAGTACAAATCATACCTTATAAAAAACGTCCTTAGGTCCTTCGATACTTTCTGACAGTCCCTGACAGATAGGTGTGTGTAATCCTGATCGTGAAACAGCTTATTTTCCAAAGACCCCACAAAGTCCGTTACTTTTTTTAACGCCTGAGCGATGTGAGGGGTTAACGTTTTCCCAGTAAGGATGGTGTAGCGCAGCATAAAGGAAGAAAGCCTTTCCGAGTCCGTCGCATTGGAATTATAGAAATGAAAAAGGGTTGAGTAATATTCAACTGCCTGAGGGCTGAATGATGAATAATCTTTCTTAGTGAATTTTATCAAGGCGTCGACGTACTTTTTTTCCCAAGTTTTATCAAGAGGAATCCCATGCCCCTTTCCCTTGTCTGGTAAACTGGAATACGTGGGCGGGCCTTTAGGGATGATCAAAACATACGATTTTTTTGTTTTTTTATAAAAGTCGAAAATAGACTTCAGGGGAATTCGATTATCATCGAAGGTATGTGTCAGTAAAATTGGTTGTTTCTCATTTTTTATCTTATCATCAAGCTGTAAATGAGGGTGTTGCGATCCATAAGACAGGCATCCCGCATGGCTCATAAATCCTTCGTACCCCCCTATAGTCTTTGGTTTTTTTGGATACAAGAAGGCTTGATGTAGAACATTAAACCCCCCATAACTTTCTCCTTTTAAAAAAAGTGGGATGGATGAAAGCCCATCGAGACGCTTGTGCAAACGCTTGGTTTTAAAAAAATGAGAAAATGCGTAAATACTTTTTTGGATTCGATTATGTAAGTCTTCTGAAAAACCTGGTCTTTGAAATTCATAATCAAGTTCATCAGGAAGGTTCAACATAAAATAACCAATATCGTTATTTAAAAAAGTACGTGAAAGATGGGGAAGATTCCATTTCAGGGTTGGGGCCATTTCATCCAATGAGAAAAAAAGGGAATCCAAAAAAGATGTGCCATCCATATTTTTCCACCCGACCTTATTATGCCCACCATAGACATGGACAATACAAGCCTTGATGGCGTTAACGTTTTTTGGTAGGTAGCCCAGATATCCAACAGTCGCATCGTCTTTGTTTTGCACAAGGCTTCCAACTTCAATGTCCACCCCCTGCGCCCTAAGATCAGGGATGTGCTTTTCAAAATGAGGTTCATAAGGTTTATTATTAACAACACAAAAAAAATCATCAAAATTTTCTTCAACACCGTATTCAAAGGCCTTGGGAGACGGGGCGACATCCCAAAGAACACTGATCCCTGGAAAAGGGTCGTCTTTCAGAAAACGTCTTATGTGTTTTTTGATCTCAGGTTTCCATAGACCTTCATCTTCATTCCCCCCCAATACCGAGGATAAAAATATCCCTGAGGTGAAAGCGTTAACGATCAAAATAAAGATAACTTTATATATATTCATACTGCCATACCCCAATGATAAAGACGTTGCTCCACGTCTGAAACGCTCAATATATTTGCAAATAAAATACACGAAAAAACAAGAATATGCAACGTGAATATTCTTGTTTTATAAGTGTATGGACCGGCAAGTCAAAAATAGCGCAGCGGCATTGTGCGTCTGTTTCAAACTAAGGTAAAGATTGATATCGACAGTTATCTCAAGAACTTCGTGGACTTAAACAAAAGTATTGCACCATTTACACGTTCGTTCCATGGAAATACAGTATTGCCGAAACTCGGCAGAAGTGCTATATCCGAGACATAGAAATAAAAAGAGTTTTACCAATGCCAGATCAGAACATTATGCACAACAAAAAAGGCCTTATTATGGGCGTAGCCAATGAGAAATCAATTGCCTGGGGAATTGCGCAATCTCTTCATCAGCAAGGTGCTGAACTTGCCTTTACATATCAGGGCGATCTGTTGAAGAAAAGGGTGGCGCCACTTGCCGAATCCATTGGCGCAAAAATCGTTCTTCCTTGTGATGTGACCGATGAGGACAGTATTTCAAATGTATTCCAACACCTTGAAAATGAATGGGGCGAGTTTGACTTTGTTGTTCATGCCATTGGGTTTTCCGATAAAAATGAATTGAAAGGGAAGTATGTTCACACAAGCCGTGAAAACTTTCTTTCTTCTATGGATATCTCTTGTTTTTCTTTTACCGCTGTAGCTAAGCATGCTTATCCATTAATGAAAAAAGGGGGAAGCCTCCTTACCCTCACTTATTATGGCGCCGAAAAAGTTATGCCCCACTATAATGTTATGGGCCTTGCCAAGGCTGCTCTTGAAAACAGTGTTAAGTACCTTGCTGTGGATCTTGGCGAGTATAATATTCGTGTCAACGGGCTTTCTGCCGGACCAATCAAAACCCTAGCTGCATCGGGAATTGGCGATTTTCGTTACATTCTAAAGTGGAACCAATACAATGCTCCCTTGAAGCGAAATGTGACCTTGGACGATGTAGGGAAATCAGCTTTGTACCTTTTAAGTGATTTGGCATCGGGCGTTACGGGAGAGATTCATCACGTAGATTGTGGCTATAATGTTGTCGGAATGAAATCAGTTGACGCTCCCGATATAACTGTAGCATGATGGGATCGTGAAAATAATCTTTGCGGAATCTTATGATTTTATCTTCCTTAAGTCGCTTACTTTACAGTATCTATCGACTTATTCTCAAGGTGTCCCTCTTCATTAATAGTGTGGCAAGCATTTTGATGGCGGCATTGATCGTGTTTGTGAGCTATTCCTTTTACAGCTATTATAAACACATGACGCAACCCAAGATGATGGGGGGCGACCCGAAAAAAAATACGTAATCTCTATTGATTTTAATGACAGCCTTCCTGAATATAGTGATTCTCATTCAGACCTGATGTCGTTTATTCGACAAAAGCCTCAGTATTCAACTCTTGAAATCGTTCATGCTATCCGTACATCGGCAAAAGACCCAAATGTGAAGGCTGTTATGGCAAATATTCGGCCCAACTCTATGGGTATGTCTCAGATTCAAGACGTGCGCGAAGCCATAAAGACATTCCGCGTAAAAGGCTTAAAATATAACAAGTTGTCTTACTGCTACGGCCAAAGTTATGGCGAAGGAGAAAACGGGACTCTTTATTATTACCTTGCTTCTGCCTTTGATCAAATTTGGTTGCAACCTATAGGAATGGTCAGCTTTACGGGCCTATCCTTTGAAACGCCCTTTACCAAAAGGTTTTTCAATCATATTGGGGTTAAGCCCGAATTGATCCAACATAAAGAATATAAAAATTTTGCAAACACCTACATGGAGGAAGACTTTACCCCTGCGCATAAAACGTCTCTGACCCATCTTTGCACAACCCTATCAAAACACATTCTTCAAGATGTGGCACTCTCTCGGGAGATTACCCTTACAGAAGTCAAAGATGCCATGGACAATAGCCCTCTTTTGGATCACGAAGCCAAGACAAGAGGCTTAATAGATGTGGTTGGACACAAAGACGCTTTCAAACAAAAGATTCGAGAGACCTATGGCGATGATGTCATTTTTATCTCTCCAAGACACTATATTCAGAAGTTCCAAAAAGCATCCAAGGCGAAAAATCCGGCCAAAATCCGAATCATTTATGGTGGGGGCATGATTATGGACGAAAATACCCCGTCCCTCGTGGGTAACAAGGTTCTTAGCGCCACTATGACAGTTAAACAACTGAACAATGCAGCCGAAGATGAAGATGTGAAGGCCATCATCTTGCATGTGAATAGTGGAGGAGGCTCAGCCGTGGCCTCTGAAAAAATTGCCCGTGCGATTTCAAATGCAAAAAAGAAAAAACCTGTCATTGTGTCCCTAAGTGATTATGGGGCATCGGGAGCGTATTGGTTGGCCGCGTCTGCATCCAAGATTGTCTCTCAACCCGGCACGATCACTGGCTCAATTGGTGTCATCATGGGGAAGTTTAACGCCGAAACCCTGACCGAAGCAATCGGTGTTCATTGGGGACGGGTGAGTGTCGGGAAAAACGCAGATATTTGGAGCCTCACGAAGTCCTTATCTCCGGAGTCGAAAAACAAATTATATGAGCTTTCCGCTCATCTTTATGATGGCTTTGTTCAACGTGTTTCAGAAGGCCGAAATTTACCAATCGAACATGTCAGGGAAATCGCTAAAGGACGGGCTTGGACAGGGGAAGACGCACTAAAATATGGCTTGGTCGATCGTCTAGGGGGAATCTCCGTTGCGATAAAATTAGCTATCGAAGAGGCTAAGCTAAAGGATATGGACTACTCTATCGATTACGATACTCCCGATATCACGTTTCCAGATATTTTCAAAAGTATCTTTCGGGGGGGAACCGCCAGCTTTCTTGATTTCTCTTCCTTAAAACAACTTATGACCTATGCTATGAAACAACCTACATACCACTAAGATGTTTTCATTAAAAAAAGTGAAGAAAATTTTACCTAAGACTTTTTATGGTCGGTCTTTTCTTATATTAATTTTACCACTTTTTTTAATGACTCTTATTGTTTTATTTGTTTTTTTTGATCGGCAGTGGCAGCACGTTACAAAACTTTTATCGGATAAGATCGCCAATCAGATTCATGCAAGCTTACACCTTCTTGACCATGAAGCCCCGCCCTTATCTCAAGCCTTAATTTATAATTATTTTAAGCTAAGGGTGCATTCGTCCCCTCCAGCCTCTCACCTCGCTTTCCAGGGCTGGTCAGATGACCTGGCAAAATCGATACTTAAGCAATCATTGGATGAGGAGTTGAAACGTCCCAGTGAGATTTTCTTTCTAAAAGATACAATTTTTGTGAAACTGCAAAGACATACCCAACATGTCTATTTTGAATTTCCCCGTAAACATCTTTTATCAAAGACTACCTATGTCTTTATTATGTGGATGTTGGGCTTACCCTTTCTTCTTTTCCTTATTGCTTGGCTGTTTATGAAAAACCAGATACGTCCTCTCCATAAACTTGCTGCAGCAGCAGACCGCTTTGGCAAAGGAAAATCGATTAACTCCTTCAAACCCGAGGGATCTTTCGAGGTCCGCCAGGCTGGCGTTGCCTTTAATATCATGCGCGAGAGACTTCAGCGTCAAATCCACCAACGTTTGAAAATGCTTGCTGGAATCTCTCATGACTTACGGACCCCCCTTACACGTTTGAAACTTCAACTCTCCATTATGCAAAAGGAAGGGCATGCAACCTACAATATGGATGCAGATATTGAGGAAATGAAGACGATGATCGAAGGATACCTTACCTTCGCCCAAGGCAACCAATATGAAGAGACAAGGGATATTTATATTGATCGTTTATTTTCCGACCTTGAAAATAAATATTCCTCTTCGAAAGTTGTAATATGTCCTGCGGATCATGTCCTGATTGAAACGCGGATTCATTCCTTAAAACGCGCTATGCAAAACATTATTGATAACGGTCTTAAATATGCGACCCATGTTTGGTTACAATGTGATATGAAGGGGGATGAGCTTTTTTTTATATTTGATGATGACGGACCGAGTATTCCTGAATCATACCGAGAGGCTGTTTTTAAACCTTTTTATCGACTCGATCCCTCGCGCAATAAAAAAACTGGAGGCATTGGACTCGGTTTGTCCATTGCCAAAGATATCATTCACCAATTAGGCGGGCGCGTCCTTTTGGAAGATTCCCCCCGGGGTGGATTAAGGGTTGTCTTTCAATTACCCATGTAAAAGGTTTCCACCCGATGGAGCCAATGGAAAGGATCTTTTTATGGAATATATCAAGACCTTAGATACAATACAGGTCATCCTCTCCCTAACCAAGATTTTTAGGATTTAAGATTATGCTGTCTCTCTACCCTCCCATGGAACCCCACAGAACCGGTTGGTTACCTGTGGATGATGACCATACTATTTACTGGGAAGAAAGTGGGAACCCCAAGGGAATTCCTGTCCTTGGCCTTCATGGGGGACCTGGGGGGGGATCCAATCCCAAGACCCGGCGCTATTTTGATCCCAACCTTTATCGAATTATCCTTTTTGATCAACGTGGATCTGGAAAATCCCTCCCCTTTGGCGATATTACACACAATACGACCGAGCATTTAGTTCACGATATTGATAGGCTTCGCCACCATTTCAAGATTAAAAAATGGCTTCTTTTCGGAAGTTCGTGGGGAAGCACATTAGCCCTTGTCTATGGTCAACGGTATCCTGAATCCTGTCTTGGCTTCATATTACGTGGCATTTTCCTTGCCCGGGACCTTGATATCAATTGGTTTACCTATAAGACTCGACATTTCTATCCCGAAGCCTGGAATTCGTTTGTAAATTTTTTACAACCTTCGGAGAGACATAATGTTTTAGCCGCCTATTTTAACTATCTCATGGATCCAGACCCGTCCGTCCACAGGCCAGCTGCTAGATCTTTTCGTCGTTATGAGGCCGAACTTTTAACGCTTCTCCCGAAGGAAGAATCTTTAGAGTTTGTTGAAGAGGATAAGGTGTCCTTAGGAGCCGCAAAGTTGGGGGTTTATTACTTTTTGAACAAATGTTTCCTTCAACCGGATCAAATTTTAAAAAATATGAAGGCCATTTCCGCCCTTCCAGCTTATATCATTCAAGGCCGGTATGATATGTTATGTCCTCCTCTTGCAGCGTACGAACTTTCGGAGTCTTGGCCCAATTCTAAACTGTCCATACTCCCATGTGCCGGTCATTCTTCCAAGGACCCGGGAATACAAGATGCCCTCGTTGACGCAACCCACAACTTTGCCTTGCGCTCATGACCCAACGTTTCGCTGAAGTTTATCTTCATAGACCCATTAACCCGACATATACATATACAATCCCCGCCGAAATGAGCGTGACGCCTGGAAGTATTGTTGAAGTCCCCATACGGGGTCAAAAAAGTATTGGAATTGTTGAGTCATGCCGGGAGACTTTGCCCGAAAACATTGAAAAGATTCGCTCCATTGGAAAGACATTTGAACCTCGAATACCTGTTCCCTGTCTGACATTTTTAAAAAAGGTTGCCCAGTATACCCTTACCCCCATTGGATCCCTTTTCCGAATGATGATTCCAAGCCCATTAAAGACGCTTTCCCCTCCGGAAAGTTCTTATTATGAGATCGAGGAACGAGAAACAGACCACCTGACCCTCAAACAAAAACAGACCCTTGAAAGGTTGGCCTCAGGGGGGAGTTTCAAGACCCTGAAAGATATCCAGGACCAGGCACAGATTTCTATGGGAACGGTCAAGGCTCTGATTCATCAAAATTTTATCACTCGAAAGGAGAAACAGGACCTTCCTCCCCTTTCCCATGTTCCCTCTCCAAAGCCCCTTTCCTTAACGCCTGAACAATCCAATGCTGCCCAGAACATTACCTTTGCTTTGTCACAAAATAAATATCATGGGTTCCTTCTGGATGGTGTCACGGGGTCTGGAAAAACCGAAGTTTATTTTACGGCCATAGAAGATGTGTTATCCACAGGAAAACAATCCCTGATCCTTCTTCCTGAAATCGCCCTTTCGTCCCAATGGCTTTATCGATTTAAAGATCATTTTGGATTTGCCCCCCTTGTTTGGCATTCAGATTTATCCGAAAAAAAACGCATTCAGAATTGGCATTATATTCAACGTGGAGAAGCAAAAGTCATTGTAGGTGCCCGTTCGGCTCTTTTTTTACCCTTTCCTCATCTTGGTCTGATCATTATCGATGAGGAACACGACGCGTCCTTTAAACAGGAGGAAAAAGTCATCTATCATGCCCGGGATATGGCTGTTTTGAAAGCACATTTAGAGGAAATCCCGATTGTTTTAGCCTCGGCAACCCCCTCGTTAGAAACCCTTGAAAACTGCCGAAATAAACGTTACACACACCTTCAACTGAAGACGCGTTTTGGATCAGCCGTGACCCCAGAAATCCACTTTATTGATATGCGCAAAGAGACCTTAAGAAAGAACTGTTGGATATCTCCAAAAATCAAGACCCATCTTGAAAAGGTTTTCGCCCAAAACCACCAGGCCTTGATTTTTATTAATCGCCGAGGGTATGCACCCGTCACGTTATGTAAATCTTGTGGGGAAAAACTGAAATGTCGCTCCTGTGATACAACCCTCGTCTTTCACCAATCGTTACAAAAGCTGGTTTGCCATCATTGCGGCTTTATGATGCGGTCCCTTGTAGAGTGTCCTTATTGTCAGGCCGAAGATTCTCTTTTATCTTGGGGTCCTGGGGCAGAAAAACTCGCTGAGGAGCTCCAGATGGCATTTCCAAATGCCAGGCTTCAGATTGCAACCAGTGACACCTTAAATTCCGCCCAAAAAGCCCATAACTTTGTGGATCAGGTGCAAAACCGTGAGGTTGATATTATTGTCGGCACACAGATGATTGCAAAGGGGTACCACTTTCCTTACTTAACGACCGTTGTAATCGTTGATGGAGACTTAGGGTTTAGTGGCAGTGACTTGCGCGCAGCTGAAAAAACCTATCAAGTTCTTCACCAAGTGTCAGGGCGCGCAGGGCGAGAGGATTTACCTGGAACCATCTTTATTCAAACCCATATGCCTGACCACCCGGCGCTTATCGCCCTAAAGAACCATGATCGTGATCAATTTCTAGACCTTGAAAAAAAATCCCGTCAGCTTCATGACTTGCCTCCCTTTGGGCGGCTTGCGGCCCTTATATTTTCAGGTCCGAACAATTCCGAAGTGCAGACACAGACCCAAAGAATTAGTTTGGTGCTATCGAAAATTCCAGATTGCGACGTCTATGGACCCGCTCCGGCCGTTCTTTCAAAATTACGGGGGCAGTATAGATGGCGACTTTTATTAAAAACGCACCGACACATCTTACCACAAAAGATTTTACGTTCGATATTAAAAGATCTAGTATTACCTCATAAGGTGCGGCTACAAGTCGATGTTGACCCTTATAGCTTTTTTTAGGAAATGGGGATTTAGAAGTGATAAAAGAGATTAAAAATGATATGGCGACTCACTTGCCAGCTGAGCAAGACGTCATAAAATATTTTCAAGAGATCGCCAAGCCGCTCTTGCGCCGAGAAGTTGCACGTGCATTCAAAATTAAAGGGACTCTTGAACATACTGAATTTAAAAAAATGATTCGACGGTTATATCGATCCGGTCAACTGGAAAAAATCGGAACTCGGTATGCGGCCACTCATATGCCCAGTGTCGTTCGGGCAAAGGTCCTGACCCTAAGCCCAAAAGGAATCCAGTGCGCGCCCCAAGACGCCCCTGCTAAGACAATCACGCTTCCCTATTCTAAAAAATTAACGAAAAAATTAAACGTGGGCGACATCATTTATGTGCAAGAAAAAAACGGGGAAAAAGCGCGCTTTTTACGTATCGAACCCACACAACATCAAAAGGGTGTCAAAGTTATTGGTCGGTATCATGCCACCCGCCGGTTTGGAAAAATTGAAACCAATCAGCGCTCTATGCGGCACAAAATCCCACTTGAGTCCTCCCCCCCTGCGGATATCCAAAATGGCGATCTGGTATCTGCAGAAATCTTCACGGACAAGCGGCAAAAATATTATGCACGCATTCTAAGACGGATTGGACATATATGGGATCCTTCCACGTATGTTCAGCTTGCCATTGAAGAATTCAATCTTCCCCAAGAATTTTCCAAAGAGGCCTTAAGCATAGCCAATCAAGCCAAAGTTCCCGCCTTAGGTGACCGTGAAGACTTGCGTCATTTAGATCTAGTCACCATTGATGGGGAAGACGCTAAAGATTTCGATGATGCTGTTTGGGCCCATCCCGATGACTCAAAAGACAACCCCAAAGGGTGGAAAATTATTGTGGCAATTGCCGATGTTAGCCACTATGTAAAATCAGGAAATGCATTAGATATAGACGCTTTAAACCGGGGAAATTCGGTTTATTTCCCAAACTATGTTGTTCCCATGCTGCCCGAAAATCTTTCCAATGGCCTTTGCTCTTTACGTCCTAATCAGGACCGTGCGTCTTTGGTCGCCCATTTAAGAATTGATGCCCAGGGTCAGCTTATATCCTATCGCTTTAGCCATGCGTTGATTCAGTCCAGTGCTCGCCTCACCTACACTCAGGTCCAAAATTTTCATGATGGAGACCCCAAAGCGATTCCTGATCCTTTACAGGATCCCATACGTTATTTATACAAAGCTTTTCATACTTTATCACGGGCTCGCCATGAAAGGGGAACTCTGGAGCTAGACTTACCCGAGCCCTACTTTCATTTTAACGACAATGAGGAAATTTCCGACATTTTTCACCGTGAACGCAAGGATAGCCATCGTTTGATCGAAGAACTCATGATTCTTGCGAATGTCGCAGCTGCACGTTTTCTGGAGGACCACCAACGTGGCTGCATGTACCGTGTGCACCCTAGCCCCCCTGAAGACCGGATTTATGACCTCAAAACGTTTCTTACGGGTTTAAAAATCAATTTTCCAAAACAGATCACGCCAAAAACCCTTAACTCCGTTTTAGACCAGGGAAAAGCAACGCCTCATAAGGTGATTATCCAAGAATTAGTCTTGCGCTCTCAAGCCCAAGCCTATTATTCACCCGAAAATCTAGGTCATTTTGGGTTAAACTTAGAAAGGTATGCTCACTTTACTTCCCCCATTCGTCGATACGCTGACTTAATCGTCCACCGTTTTCTATCGGATGCGATCAAAAACCGACCCCAGGAAACCTCATTTGACCTCACAGACATTGGACGGACGATCTCGAGCACAGAACGAAATGCTATTTCGGCGGAACGGTCCACCCATGACCGAATGATGACAGCATTTCTTCAGGAAAAAGTGGGTCAACGCTACACAGGTGTTGTCACGGGAGTCTCAAAGATTGGTCTTTTTGTCTCCCTTGATACCATTCCCGTGACAGGACTCATTCATGTTAAAAGTTTAAAGGGATTTTATCACTTGGTCGAAACGACAAAAGAGCTTATTAGTGAACACAACAAAAGATCCTTTAAGTTAGGGGATCTCCTTGTTGTGAAGCTTTCCCACGTGGACCCCTTAAAAGGGATCATTGATTTTCATCTCGCGTCCTAAAAAACGAAGATGTATCTAAAAATTCGGCATTTAAGTCTTCAATGAACTGTGGGCCCTGCTTCCAGCGACGTCTGCGTAAGCGTTCTGCGTCAATAATCGTTCGTAGATTGGCAACACTTTGCTCAATATCATGGTTCACAAGAATATAATCGTACTCACGCCAATGGGAGATTTCATCCATCGCCTGAGCCATGCGTGTATCAATGACGTCGGCAGAATCCTGGTTCCGGTTTCGAAGGCGTTGGTACAAAACCTTGAGAGACGGCGGCAAAATGAAAACTGAGACCGCATGATCAGGTAGAGCCGATTGAATCTGTTTTGCCCCTTGCCAATCGATATCAAGAATCAAGGTATACCCATCGTCAAAAGCTTGAAACGTGTCTTTGCGTCCCGTACCATACCTTCGGTCAAAGACATGGGCGCACTCAAGAAATTCCTGTTTAGCCTGCATCTCTTGGAAGGTCTCAACATCGACAAAATGATAATCTTTTGTGTCAACCTCCCCGGGCCTTTTCGGTCGGGTGGTATAGGAAACGGAGAATTTCAACTGGGGATCGTTTTCTATCAGTGCGCGGGCAATTGTTGTTTTCCCGGCCCCTGAGGGGGATGACAAAACAACCATAAAGTTAGTGTTCATTGGTTTCTGAGTCCCCTTTTATCTTGTTCAAAAGTTCATTTTGCTTGGCCATAAAGTCCTCTAACTCCTTCAACCTTAGCTTATTTTTTTCAATGACCTCTTGCGGAGCGCGGTTTGTGAAGTCTTTATTTTGAAGCATGCCATAAAGCTTATTTTTTTCTTTGCCGGCCTTTTCAAGGCTATCCTCCCGCCGTTTCACCTCAGCCTGTAAGTCATAATCCTCTGTCAATCCTAACCAATAGGTTTCCTGGCCAATAATCTCTTGAACCGTGCAGGATTGAACTTTTTCTTCCCGAATATCGCACCGGGCCAGCAGTCGAATGGGATCTTTAAACTTTTCAAGCCGTTGCCTTAAGTGGGCGCCCCCGCCTAAAGGTGTCACCATCCCTGGGGGAATATTTAAATCTTTACGTAACGACCGAACCCCACTTATTAAGTCAATCAACCATCGAATTTCCTGAACATCTTCGTTCTCATCTTCGGAAACATCGGTTTCAAAACAAGGCCAGTTAGATGTCATAAGAAGGCCCGCCTTGCCTTCGGTCAAGTGTTCCCACAATTCCTCTGTGACATAGGGCATGAAGGGATGAAGACAATGATAAATCTGAGCCAAAACCCATGCGATAGTTTGTTCGGTTTCTTGACGATCTTTATGGGACGTCGCCTGCAAAATCGGTTTTGTGAACTCTAAATACCAATCGCAGAATGTCCCCCACGTAAACTGATAGATGTCTTTGCATGCTTCGTCGATTCGGTAGGCATCAAGATGCTGAGTTATATTTTGGATGGCCTTTTTCGTTTCGATCCCGATCCATTTATTCAACGAATTTTGGCACTGATCTATAGAAAACTGTGGCGAATATTCAACCCCATTTTGAAACGCATAACGGGAAGCATTCCATATTTTTGTCGCAAAGTTCCGATATCCTTCAATCATACTTTTAGAAAAATGAATATGCCTTCCCGGAACAGACAAGGCGGCCAAGGTAAAGCGCAGGGGATCGGCGCCATAGGTGTCCATAATTTCTAAGGGATCGATAACGTTTCCCTTTGTCTTGGACATTTTCTCGCCCTTTTCGTCACGAACCATCGCATGGATGTAGACTGTGTGAAAAGGTACTTTCCCCATAAACTTCAGTCCCATCATCATCATTCGAGCGACCCAAAAGAAGATGATGTCTGGGGCGGTAATCAAAACATCCGTGGGGTAAAATGCATCAAGCTGTTCATTGTTCTCAGGCCAATTAAGGGTTGCAAAAGGCCAAAGAGCAGAGGAAAACCAGGTATCAAGCACATCCGTCTCCTGGCGTAACTCTACAGCTTTTCCATAGTGTTTCGCGGCTTGATCCTTTGCTTCTTCAGCCGTTAAAGCCGCAAAAGCGTGATCGTCAGGCCCGTACCATACTGGAATACGATGTCCCCACCAAAGTTGCCGAGAGATACACCACGGCTGGATATTTTTGAGCCAATTAAAGTAGGTGTTTTCGTAAAACTTTGGAACGAATTGGGTTGTGCCATTTTCAACCATCTTTAAGGCTGGACCCGCTAATTTTTCTGCATCCAGAAACCACTGATCGGTTAAACGAGGCTCTAGAATAACCCCTGTTTTTTCCCCATGGGGAACCTGGTGAACAGTCGCCTCTTCCCCGTCATAGGCCCCCAGGTCTTTCATGTGTTGAACAACTTTTTTTCGAGCGGCAAAGCGGTCAAGACCTTGATAGGCTATCGGGACGTTTTGATTTAAGATAGCCTGGTCATCCAAGATGTCCAAAACATCTAATTGATGCCGTTGTCCCACTTCGAAATCATTAAAATCATGGGCAGGAGTCACTTTAACCGCTCCGGTTCCTTTTTCAGGATCACTATACTCATCCGCAACAATAGGGATGAGTTTTTGTGTCAAGGGATGGCAGACTGTCTTCCCAACAAGGTGTTGATACCTTTTGTCCTCAGGATGCACAGCGATACCTGTATCGCCAAAAACCGTTTCAGGCCGGGTTGTGGCAATACGCATATAGCCCTCAGGTTTCGCGTCAACGGATGCTTGAATGGGATACTTGAAATACCAAAGAGTCCCATTCTTTTCGATATTTTGGACCTCTAAATCCGAAACAGCCGTTCGAAATTTCGGATCCCAATTCACCAATCGCTTGTCTTTATAAATGTAACCTTCCCTGTAAAGGTCCACAAAGACCTTTTGCACAGCCTGGGACATGCCATCATCCATCGTGAAACGATGACGGGACCAATCGGCAGACCCCCCTAAACGTTTCTGCTGATTTACGATTTGCCCGCCCGAGCTTTCTTTCCATTCCCAGACTTTCTCGAGAAATTTTTCACGCCCCAGATCGTGTCGAGATTGGTTTTCTGCTGCCAGCTGCTTTTCAACCACCATTTGTGTCGCAATCCCTGCATGATCCACGCCCGGTTGCCACAATGTCTTATGGCCTTGCATACGTCGGAAACGAATTAAAATATCTTGCAGTGTATTATTTAACGCATGGCCTAGGTGCAAAACCCCGGTCACATTAGGAGGAGGCATCATAATTGTAAAAGGGTTTCCCTTTCCCGAAGGTTGAAAAGCTCCGGATGTTTCCCAACGATGGTAAAATTTTAATTCAATGTCTTTGGACGAATACGTTTTTGGCAGCATGTCTCAGCATCATTTATCTACATAGAAATAATACAACCACTTGCCGCCTTAACTTTCAATGAAATTATGCCAAAACAAATATCTTTTCGAAAAGTCTCTTTTCCTATGAGAACCTTAGGAGACAACGAGAGGTCTTTGATGAATACACAATTACACATGAAAATGAAAAATCTTTTGGAAATCGCCAACACCCGTTATCAAACAGCTCAAGAGAAATATAATTGGTTAAAGACAGCCCGCCCAAACCAACTCCCCCCGAAACACAACTGGACAACGTGGCTCATCCTTGCCGGACGCGGGTTTGGAAAAACGCGGACGGGGGCAGAAACAATTCGCAATTGGATTGAAACGGGAAAATGTAAAAGAGTAGCCCTCATTGGGCATACAGAATTTGATGTTCATCATGTGATGATTAATGGGGAAAGTGGCTTAATATCTGTCTTTCCTGATCATGAAAAACCTGTTTATGAAACCAGTTTACGACGCGTCACGTTCTCAAATGGTGCAATTGCCCAGGTCTTTAGTTCCGAAGCTTATGAAAACTTGCGTGGTCCCCAGTTTGATGGAGCCTGGGTTGATGAATTTGCGAAATTTCGATATGGTCAAGAAACATGGGACCAGCTGATGTTTTCCTTGCGCCTCGGGTCCCACCCGCAGGTCGTTGTCACCACAACCCCCCGCCCAACACCTTTTATCAAAAAATTAATGTCGAACCCCACAACCGCCATTAGCAAGGGAACCACCTTTGAAAATTCCCACAACCTTGCAACGTCTTTTCTTGACCAGGTGAAACACCAATACGGAAATACAAATCTTGGACGTCAGGAGCTGTATGGTGACCTCTTAAAGACCCGAGATGGAGCTTTATGGAGCTACCCACAAATTGAAAAAGCACGCCGCCCCAACACGCCGGAACTTCAACGTATTGTCATCAGCATTGATCCTGCTCTCACCCATCATAAATCCAGTGATGAAACCGGAATTATTGTGTGTGGCCGTTGTGCCCAAGGACATGGGTATGTCTTAGCAGACTTAAGCGGAAAATACGCCCCCACTCAATGGGCAAAACAGGCTGTACAAGCTTTTCATGAGTATAAAGCCGATCGCATTATCGCCGAAACCAATGCGGGGGGGGATCTTATTAGCCACATGCTCAAAAGCGAAGATCCTTATATCAGTTTTAAAACAGTTTATGCAAAAAAAGGGAAAGCCTTGCGGGCTGAACCTATTGCCGCACTGTACGAACAGAACAAAATCTTTCATTGCGGGCTCAATCTTTCTCAGCTTGAGGATCAAATGTGTTCTTACATCCCCACATCAAGACCATCGCCAGACCGTCTGGATGCTCTTGTATGGGGATTATCGGAACTCTTTCTCTTGCAAGGTCAAAATCGCCCGCGCATGAACGTCTTAACCCTTTGATGTCGACCTAGGACGAAGAGAGACGATAAGATCATATAGCTGCGTAGACCATCGCACCCGTTTGCGCACCTGTTTACGCAACTGTTTACGCGCCTTTTTGTTTTGAATATCGCGGTTCAGCAGTTGCACCCGTAGTTCTGTTTGATACTCAGGACTTAAGTGTTTGTGGAAGTCTGGAAGATTATGATTTTTGCCTACGCCTATTTGTCGGACTTTTGTTGAGTGGGTGGGTGCCTTTTGATCCGAAAAACAGCCCGCATTCCCCGTGGCCGAGTAAAAAAGAAAAGAGATTAAAATTTTATTCATGACACCATTCTGATTGATGATCCTGACAATGATCATGGTACCATGCAAATGATTAAGGGAGATTTAAGGACATGCAGCTCATGATTAAGCCATTGCAAAACGATACAAATAACGATATCTTTTCAGACAGTAAGCACCCGTAGCTCAGCAGGATAGAGTACAGGATTCCTAATCCTGGGGTCGTGGGTTCGAATCCCGCCGGGTGCACCAGAGACCCCCTAACCTTGGAATAAAATAGTCATCATGACGCTCACGATTACATCCTTGGTCAAAAGTGGAACACAGATTCTAAAGGATGCAGGGATTGAAAATGCCGCACAAGAATCAAAGATCTTGCTTCAGGCCACCGGACATTTATCCCCCCTTGACGTCATTCGAAATTCCGATGAAAGTCTTTCCTCGGCGATCGAAAAAAGCTTTTTCCAGGGCGTTTATCGAAGGGCTAAGCATGAACCCATCGCCAAGATTGTTGGATACAAAGACTTCTGGAAAAAACGTTTTTTTACCACCCATGACACCCTTGATCCCCGGCCAGACTCAGAAACGGTTATCGACCTGGTTTTGAAGTGCTACACTGATAAAAGTGCCCCGTTACGCATTCTTGAACTCGGATGTGGAACAGGGTGTCTGATTCTTTCCCTATTAGAGGAATATCCCAAAGCCACGGGTGTCGCCGTTGATATCTCTGAACAGGCGTTAGATGTTGCGAGGAAAAATACTCAAGCCTTGGGCTTCGGCGACCAGTTGCAGTTATTTCAATCAAATTGGTTTGAACATGTCACGGGAACCTATGATCTTATCCTGTCCAACCCCCCCTATTTATCTGAGCATGACCTCCACAACCTCCAAAAAGATGCCAGATTTGACCCGTCATTAGCGTTATCCGGCGGCCCTGATGGACTTAGCTGTTATCGGATTCTGTTTCAGGGGCTGAGCTCTTTTTTAGCCCCCGACGGTCTTGCCGTCTTTGAAATGGGTCTTGGGCAGCTGAATATATTGCAAAAACTTGCCGCTTCCCATGATCTTCAAACCGTTCGTTTTTTAGACGACCTTGGGGGAGTGCCCCGTGCCCTGGCTTTAAAAAAGGGAAAATCCGATGCCTGAGCTTCCCGAAGTTGAAACCGTTCGTCGCCATTTGCTCCACTTTCAGAAAAAACAAATCCAAGACATCAAGCTTTATCGCGCTGGTTTGCGATATCCCTTCCCCTCGAACTTAACAAAGGTTGCCCCAGGGAAAAGCATTCAAAAGCTCGACCGCATTGGCAAATACCTGCTCATCCATCTTCAAAACGACCTATGTATTCTTCTGCATCTTGGGATGTCAGGTCGCATTCTTGTCAATTGTGAAAAGACAGAAAAACATTGTCATGTGCGGTTTCTTTTTACAGATCACTCTTTTTTTGATTTTTATGATCCTCGGCGTTTTGGGTTTTTATTACTCCATGACGGATCCCCTATTCGCCTTCACCCACGGATCCAACATTTAGGGCCGGACCCCCTACATGATGACATAGACCCCAGGAGGCTTTTCAAAATATTCCAAAACAAACAGCAGGCGATTAAAAATGTCCTTCTGGACCAAACAGTCATCGCAGGACTTGGCAATATTTATGTATGTGAAGCCCTATTTTCAGCCGGGATTTCCCCAGAACAGCCCGCAAAAAGCTTATCGCTTTCCACTGTCAAACGCCTTATCCCTGGGATTCAAGATGTACTGCAAAAGGCCATTCAGGCTGGGGGATCGACCTTAAGTGATCACCGTCAACCCAATGGGGATAAAGGATACTTCCAGCACGAATTTCAGGTCTATCATCGGATAGGATCCCCGTGTGTACAATGCCAATCCCCCATTGCAAAAATAACCCAAGCCGGTCGATCCACATATTTCTGCCCCGATTGCCAAAAATAATTCCTGAAGATCGAGATTGATCTTGACCCTTGCCCCAACATCACGTATAAAATCATCAATGGAAGATATTAGATACATTGGAGAAGCCAAATGGCACGTCGTTGCTGTGTAACAGGAGTTGGAGTCCAAACAGGACATAATGTTAGCCACGCGAACAACAAAACAAAACGCCGGTTTTTACCCAACTTACAACAAGCTTCGTTTATGAGCGAAGCCCTTGGAAAGAATATTCGATTGCGCGTGACAACAAAAGGTATCCGCACCATCGAACATAAAGGTGGGATCGATGCTTTTTTATTAAACACAAAAAATATCAAACTCTCTCCCAAAATTCGTAGACTGAAAAAACAAGTCTCGAAAATCACAGCCTAAAAAAAGCGCGTTACCCAAAAAACTTCCAATACCACTATTGGAAGTTTTTTTTGATGAATTGGTGTTCTCCAACTATGAATCTGTATCCAAAATTTTCGTTTCATCAAACCTACAAGTCTCCATCATCTAAGGCTAGAATTGGTCAGTTAGTCACCCCCCATGGAAACGTGGATACACCCGCCTTTATTTTTTGTGGGACAAAAGCCACTGTAAAAGGCGTTTTCCCCTCTCAGTTGCGTGCCGCTGGAACACAAATCATTTTGTCAAACACCTACCATCTCATGTTACAACCAGGGTCCCACACTGTGAAACAGAATGGAGGGTTGCAAAAATGGACGGGTTGGAATGGCCCCATGTTTACGGATTCCGGCGGGTTTCAGATTTTTAGTTTAGGTCACGGATCGGTTGCGGCTGAGGTCAAGGGGCAACGCAACACCCAACGCCCTAAAACCTTATTAAAGATCCATGAAGACGGGGCCACCTTTAAGTCCTATCTTGATGGAAAAGTTCATAAGCTAACGCCGGAATCCTCGATTCAAGTGCAAAAAGACCTTGGGGCGGACCTGATCGTTGTTTTGGATGAATGCACCCCTTTTCATGTAGATAAAACCTATACTGCCTCCTCATTGCACCGAACGCATCGCTGGGGCAAGCGAAGCTTACAGGCCTTTCAAGACACCAGCGATGAATCCCAAGCACTCTATGGAATCATCCAAGGCGGAATCTATGAGGATTTACGTAAAATCGGGGCCGATTTCGTCAATGATCAGCCTTTTTTTGCCCATGCTGTTGGGGGATCCTTAGGAAAAAACAAATCTCAAATGCAGGATGTCGTCAGCTATACCATGTCTCTTCTGGATCCTTCCCGTCCTGTCCACCTGCTGGGAATTGGCGGAGTTGAAGATATCTTCCATGGCGTACGCCAGGGTATCGACACCTTTGACTGCGTTCATCCGACCCGAATCGCTCGGCATGGGTGCGCTCTCGTCAACAGCGATTACCTCCAATATGACTCTTCCCACAGAAAAGACCATATCAACTTACGCAATGCTCGGTTTGTCCACGACACACACCCGATTGATGACCAATGCCCTTGCGAAACGTGCCACACCCTGACCAGGGGATATATTCACCACCTGTTAAAGGCCCACGAACTGTTAGCGATGAATGCCTTAACCCTTCATAATATTACGTTTATGAATCGACTTTTAAACGATGTCCGCGACGGAATCCGTTCCGAAACGTTGAATACAGTCGAACAACGCTGGGTGATCTCCCGTGCATAATTTTCCCCACAAATGATTTACTTTTCTTGGCTCCGACGCTATCATTAAAATAAAAAATTCTTATGACAGGTCCAAAAGAAAGTCTGGTCGTCCCGTCTCTGGGCGAATCCATTGTTGAAGCAACCGTTTCCCGTTGGCTGAAAGAAACAGGATCCATGGTGACCATGGATGACCCTTTGGTCGAACTTGAGACAGACAAGGTCACCTTAGAGGTCAACGCACCTTATGATGGTGTTTTGCAAGAGATTGTCACCCCCGAAGGAGATACTGTTAAAGTTGGGGATGTTTTGGGACATATTGAAAAAAAACAAGCCCCTTCAGGCGATACGTCTCCTCCCCCGGAACCCCCAAAAGACGACAAAAAAACGTCGGAGACACAAACCGAGATCCTTTCCCCTGCGGCCTCAAAACTCACGAAAGACAATGAATTAGACCCCGGAAAAATCAAAGGAACCGGAAAGGATGGACGTATTACAAAGGAAGACGTTATCACATTTCTGAACCTGCCAAATACGACCCAATTGGACACTGCTGCGCCCTCTAAAGCTGAACCAAAAGGTTCCGAAAACCGTGTTCCAATGTCGCGGCTGCGTCGTACGGTCGCCAAACGTTTAAAGGATGTGCAAAATACGGCGGCTATTTTGACGACCTTTAATGACATCAATATGCAGCCTGTAATGGACCTGCGGAAACGGTATCAAGATCGTTTCCTACAACGCCATGACGTTAAAATTGGATTTATGTCCTTTTTTATCAAGGCGGCCGTAGCCGCCCTGAAAGAGTTTCCGGCCGTAAACGCAGAAATTCAAGATCAAGATATCCTTTATAAAGACTATCAAAATATTAGTATAGCCGTTTCTGCTCCCCAGGGTTTGGTTGTCCCCGTTTTACGTGATACCCAAGCAAAAACCTTCGCGGATATTGAAAAAGAGATTATTGCTTTTTCTAAAAAAGCCAAAAACAACACCTTATCCATGGAAGATATGGCGGGGGGAACGTTTACAATTACCAATGGCGGGGTTTTTGGGTCGATGATGTCCACCCCTATCCTCAACCCCCCTCAGTCCGCTATTCTTGGTTTGCATAAAATTGAAAAACGCCCCGTTGTGATCGATGACGAGATCGTGATTCGTCCTATGATGTATGTCGCTTTATCGTATGATCATCGGATTATTGATGGGCGAGAGGCTGTTTTATTTTTGTCTCGCATCAAAGACTGTATTGAAGATCCTGACCGAATGCTTATTGATGTATAAAAAAGGACAAAACTATGAAGTATGATGTTGCGATTATCGGGGGAGGTCCAGGTGGCTATGCCGCCGCCATACGTGGTGCACAACTGGGGTTAAACGTCGTCTGTATTGATGAACGAGACACATTAGGAGGCACCTGTTTAAATGTGGGATGCATCCCCTCAAAAGCCCTTTTAAATTCGTCATTAAAATTTTCCGAGCTGTCCCATCTGGAAAAGTATGGGATATCCATTTCGACCCCGGAAATAGATACAAAAAAGATGATGGCACATAAAGACACCGTCGTCAGGGACTTAACGAAAGGGATTCAATACCTCTTTCAAAAAAATAAAATTACCTTTTTACAGGGCACAGCCCATTTTGTGGATGCCCATACGCTTGAAGTGAAAGGAAAATCAGCTCAAACTCTTACGGCAAAAAACATTATCATTGCAACGGGGTCTTCTCCAGCGAACCCATTTGAATTTGAAATTGATGAAGACAATATCTGTTCATCTACGGGGATATTAAATTTGGAGGCAGTCCCAAAACATCTCGTCATCATTGGGGGCGGTTATATCGGCCTTGAGATGGGATCTGTGTGGGCACGTTTGGGGGCAAAGGTCACAGTCATTGAATACCTCGACCATATTTTAGATGGTCTGGACCATGAGATTTCAAAGGCAATGTACCAGTCCTTAAAAAAACAGGGAATCAACTTCCAACTCAACGCAGCCGTCAAGGACGTTGTCAAGGAAAAGGACCTGAACGTTGTCTATGACTTTGAAGGTCAGGAAAATAAAATCGCATGTGACAAGGTGCTTGTTGCCGTAGGGCGGCTTCCCTCCACGCAAAACCTTAACCTTGGGGCTATTGGTATAAAAACCGATCCAAAAGGGTTTATTGAAGTGGATGATCACCTAAAAACAGATGTTCAAACGATCTTTGCTATTGGCGATGTGATTCCAGGACCGATGCTTGCCCATAAGGCGGAAGAAGAAGGCATTGCCGTGATAGAGACCTTGGCAGGGGAACATGGGCATGTCAACTATGATGTCATTCCCTCGGTTGTCTTTACACATCCTGAGGTTGCCTGTGTAGGAAAAACAGAAGACGAGCTAAAAAAAGCCAACATCCCCTATACAAAAGGCATTTTTCCATTTAAAGCCAATAGCCGTGCACGAACCACCGATGCCACCGAAGGGTTTGTGAAAATGTTAGTGCACTCAGAAACAGATACTGTTCTGGGGGTCCATATTATGGGCCCCGAAGCGAGCAGTCTTATTGCGGAAGCCGCTTTGGGAATGGAATACAAAGCCGCCTCCGAAGACATCGCCCGAACATGCCATGCTCACCCGACTTTTTCTGAAGCTATGAAGGAAGCCGCCCTATCCGCTTTGGGGCGTGCTATCCATATCTAGCTTTCATCACTTTCTGATACGGGTTAAACACAAGATCAAGGTTTGAGTGGCACGTAAACTTTTTTGAAAACATCAGCGGTATCTGAAGCCGCTGATGTTTTTTGCGCTTGGTGAACGATACACCTATCGAAAAGGGGCTCTTAGACTCTGCAAAATGGATGTTAACGGGCTTTCTTTTTCCTCCGGAAATTCTGTTTTTTTTCAGAAGATTTGCATACTTCGTAAAGAGCCTTCTGGATTGCTGTACAAAGATATTCATTTTGCAAGGCGTTCATCACGGCGGCGCCTAAAAACAAGTTATCCGATAAAACTTTATTTTGATCGTCTTTAAGGGTAGGGACCGATGCCTCGCAAGACCCATCAGATTTCAAAATGATCGCAACATCATCTTCTTCCAGCGCTAATCGTCTCATGCCCCCCCTGTCGATTTTAATATTTGTCTGAGTGCTTTAATCCGTTACGTCATTACCTGTTTCTGGATTCAAAGACAACAACTGACAAAATTCGCGCCATTCCCTTGGGTTCATCCCACTTTCTTTTTGCATAACCTTTTGTCCTTTGATCATTTTTTTCAAGGTATCAACCCCGTCTGCCGAAAACTTTGCCCCCTGCATCACGTATTTCTCAAAAGCCTCATACGTATGTGGAACCCACTTTTTTACAATATCGAGCATCGCGTGGGCATAGGCACGAATTTCATATTGCGCGTGGCTATCAGCACGTAGACTTAAAAAATGCAGCAGATTGTGCAGGTCAATTTTCCAGTACCATTGGGTGTAAAAATTAAGGCTTAAGTTCATGCGTGCTAATTCACGAGCCAGTCCCTGACGTTCTTCGTCTCGGACATGACCATCTTCATCCTCATTTAAAAGATCCTGATAATGGGAAAAGGCATTTTGTGCGTCATTTTTAAGAATTTCCAACACCTCTTCCGCATTCTGCGGGGTCAGGCCATCCCCCCGTCCCTGTTTGTTGCTTGCGGATTGGGTTGCAAGATTTTCTTTTTTTGGTACGTAAAATTCGTTTTCAAGGACAGAATACCGGGCGGAATATTCGTTCACGTTTGCCGTCCGATGCCGGATCCATTGACGCGCAATAAAAATGGGTAATTTTATATGAAATTTAATTTCACACATCTCAAAAGGCGTTGTATGCCGGTGGCGCATAAGGTAATGAATCAAGCCGCGATCTTGGCTCACTTTCTTTGTGCCCTTTCCATAGGATACCCGGGCGGCCTGGACAATCGCATCATCATCCCCCATATAGTCAACGACACGAATAAACCCATGGTCTAAAACACCAATAGGTTCATATAATATCTTTTCAAGTTCTTGAGATACAGGGCGCTTTGTAAGGTTTTGGCTTTCTTGAAGATCCAATACGGAATCTTTTTGCGACACACTTAAAGGCATCTTCTTTCTCATTTTTTTGAATTATCTGGTAAGATAGTAAAGCATAGCTTATGGGGATTGACTAGGCCTGTATTCCAGTTTTTCTCTTGACCTTCCGCAATCGAGCCACCGTTTAGGACTTGAATTGAGGGACGCACCAGGCTAAATTCTTAACTAGGAAAAAAACAAGAGTTGCCCTGTGGAACTTACAGAAGACAAATTGCTGAGAGTCGCCGACCTTGCGCGGTTAAAAATTCGCCCTTCCATGCGTGATAACATTCGGCAAAGCTGTTCAAACATTCTCTCTTGGGTAGAACAATTGCAAAAGGTTAATACCGATGGAATTGAACCCATGACAGGCATGAACATCGAAGCCTTACCTGAACGATTTGATGAAGTAACCGACGGAAATTGTGTTGAAGATATTTTAGCCAATGCCCCTGAAAAAGACCATAATATGTTCATCGTTCCCAAAGTTGTCGAATAAAAAAGGAAGGATTATGACAAACCTGACGAATCTGAGTATTTCAAAAGCTCGGGAACTTTTACAGGCGAAAGAAATTTCAGCCGTAGAGTTAACAAAAGCCCATGTGTCCGAAATTGAAAAATATAACCACTTGAATGCGTATACGACCAAAACCCCTGAAATGGCGCTACGCCAAGCCGAAGAAAGTGATGCCCGATTGCGCCAAGGGAGTCGAAAAATTCTTGAAGGCATTCCCTTGGGGATTAAAGACATTTTCTGCACAAAGGACGTTACGACTACGGCAGGCTCTGATATCTTGCGAACCTTCGTTCCGCCTTATGAATCCACAGTCTCTCAAAACCTATTGGATGCCGGTGCAAGTTTCTTAGGAAAGCTTAATTGCGATGAATTTGCCATGGGATCCGCCAATTTAAACAGTGCCTATGGTGCGGCCATTAATCCATGGCAAAAGAAGGGGGATGCCTCTCACCTTGTCCCAGGAGGATCTTCCGGGGGATCCTCAAGCGCGGTTGCGGCTTTCCTCGCTATGGGGGCCACAGGGACGGACACCGGGGGATCAATTCGTCAGCCTGCAGCATTCACAGGAATTGTGGGGATAAAGCCCACCTATGGGCGTTGCTCACGTTACGGAATGATTGCCTTTGCTTCCTCCCTTGATCAAGCCGGTCCAATGACCCGTACGGTCCAAGACGCAGCCATCATGCTTGAAGCAATGACAGGATACGATCCCAAGGATTCCACCTCAGCCCGGGAAGACGTCCCGTGTTTTGAAAAAGCCATAACCGGCAATATTCAAGGGTTAAAGGTTGGTATCCCAAAGGAATATCAATCAGATCATATTGATCCTGAAATCCTTAAGCTGTGGAACAAAGGAAAAAAATGGTTAGAAGCCAATGGGGCTGAAATTGTTGAAGTCAGTCTTCCCCATACAGAATACGCTCTTCCGACCTATTATATTATTGCGCCGGCAGAGGCCTCTTCGAACTTGGCACGCTATGATGGCGTCCGATACGGCACCCGTGTTCCTGGAGATTCCTTAGATGAAATGTATAAAAATACGCGATCGGCTGGATTTGGTGAAGAGGTCATCCGCCGTATCATGATTGGGACCTACGTCTTATCGGCAGGATATTATGATGCCTATTATTTGAAGGCTCAAAAAGTCCGTCGTCTTATCAAACAAGATTTTGATCAGGCTTTTAAGGACGTTGATGTTTTATTAACCCCCGCAACCCCCAATGCCGCATTTTCCATTGATAACCCACCGCAAGATCCGATTCAAATGTATATGAACGATATCTTTACGGTTCCGGCGAATCTTGCCGGCATTCCTGCGATATCTGTTCCTTCAGGCTTAAATTCAGAAGGTCTGCCCTTGGGACTTCAGCTTATTGCCCCCGCTTTTGCGGAAAGCCTGCTGTTCAACACCGGGTCCATTATTGAAAGAGAAGCCGGTTTTCATGATCTTAAAAAAGAAGAAAGACAAGCGATATGACCTCTTATAAAGCTCCCCTTATCGAAGGAATAACTGGCCCATGGGAAGTGGTTATTGGGTTGGAAGTTCACGCCCAAGTCAAATCAAACGCAAAGCTTTTTTCCGGAGCCTCTACGGATTTCGGTGCGGAACCCAATACCCAAGTTTCCCTTGTGGATGCGGGATTTCCCGGGATGCTTCCTGTGATCAATACAGTGTGTGTCGACCAAGCCATTCGCACAGGTCTGGGATTACACGCAGATATTAACTTGTACTCTGTATTTGATCGAAAAAATTACTTTTATGCAGACCTTCCCACGGGCTACCAGATTTCTCAATTCCATCATCCAATCGTTGGTCAAGGATACTTAGATGTGGACCTGGATGAAAACACAACCAAACGCATTGGAATTACCCGCCTCCATTTAGAACAAGATGCTGGAAAAAGCACCCATGACCTTCATCCTTCGCGGTCATATATTGATTTAAATCGTGCGGGAGTTGCGCTTATGGAAATTGTCTCAGAACCGGATATCCGCAGCAAAGACGAAGCAATGGCCTTCGTACGTAAGTTGCGTACGCTTGTTCGATGCCTTGATACCTGTGATGGCAATATGGAACAAGGCAGCTTACGGGCGGACGTCAATGTTTCCCTGCGCCGACCGGGGGAAGAACTGGGAACTCGGGCAGAAATTAAGAACATTAATTCTATACGATTTATTGGTCAAGCCATTGATTATGAGGTCTCACGACAGTTAGGTATTTTAGAAGGTGGTGAGAATGTGATCCAAGAAACGCGGCTTTTTGATCCAGGGCAAGGGATAACCCGTTCGATGCGAAGCAAAGAAGAAGCCCATGATTATCGTTACTTTCCCGACCCAGATTTACCGCCTTTACGACTGGATCCGAAAAGAGTTGAAAACATCAAAGCGCACCTTCCTGAACTGCCGGATGCGAAAAAAATGCGGTTTCTAGAATCCTTCGGCTTAAGACCCTATGATGCTTCTGTTCTTGTAAGTGAGAATGACATCGCCCGCTATTTTGAAGACACCCTTGACTGTTTTGCAGGGGAACCCGATGGTGACCGCATCGCCATGATACGTTTAGCCACAAATTGGATCATTGTGGAACTTTTCGGTTATTTAAAAAAAGAGTCATTAAAAATTAACCAATCCAAAGTGTCCCCTCAACATATTGCTGAACTTGTAAGGTTAATTCATAAAGGAATGATTTCAGGTAAAATTGCAAAAGATGTTTTGTTAGACATATGGGAAACTGGGAAAGGCCCCGAGCAAATCGTTGATGAAAAGGGATTAAAACAAGTCAGTGACCCCGCTGAAATTGAGAAAATTATTGACGCCGTTTTGGCCGCAAATCCTGAAAAAAGAGACCAATATAATAAAGGGAAAGAAAAGTTATTTGGTTTTTTCGTCGGCCAATCTATGAAAGCGACAAAAGGTCAAGGCAACCCAGGTCTTATCAATGAGATTCTTAAGAAAAAGTTACCGCTATAAACAAAGGCCAACATGTCTATGGCGTAATACCGTGCTCCATGATCTTTGACTCATTGTCGGGATAATCTGGTATTCACAGGGGGGAGAGTTTCCCCTCTCTCCCTTGCAGATTTTCGATCGTCTGAATACAAACACCCCTTTCCCCTAACACGGGGACACAGTTGTGTACGGAAATATTAATTTTTCGTCCCTATAAGCCCTTGTAATTTTGAATAAGCCCGATTGACACCAGTTTTAGGACGTTCTTCGCTTTTTTCTTGATCGCGTCTATATGGTTTCGCATCGTCCACAAGATCATCCATACCTCGATAGGTATCCCTTAGGACAGAACTTATTTCTTTTAAAGTCTTACTGATTGTTTCCATCTTTTTTTGGTCCACAACAATATCTTTCGCTGTTGCCGTGTGAAGAACCGCAAAAGACACAAGTGAAAAGACGATTGCAAAATTATTTCGTTTTATCATAGATACCTCCTTATTGATATCTTAAGAATAGNCTATAATATTTAAATANTAATTAATTTGCCAAATAGAAATACACAGCAGTCGGAAAATTTTTATGTTTATCTATTTATTTTAAAGTGAGGATAGTAGGAGGGATTTTTCTTTACAATGATTATCTCGAAAGGCTATAGTTTTTATTCCCTAAGCATGACGATAAACTTGAAAAGAAATATGACACAAAAAACATACACCCCCAAGGATATTTTAAATTGTTTGAAACTTTTATGTAAAAAGTTTCCAAAGGCCTTTGATATACATCATCCCAAGCCCTTGAAGTTATTTATTCACAAAGACATCCAAAGAATCCTTAAAAAAGAAAAAATTGATGAGAATATTCTGCAAATTACATTAAAAATTTACTCTGGAAAGCCAAAATATCTTCAGGCGACAATAGATGGGCGATATCGTGTGAATTTATATGGTTTTGAAGGAAGAAAGGTCCAAAATAAGCACAAAGCTTATGCAAAACAAAAATTAGAGGAGTTAAAACAAGCTGAGAAGAAATAAAGTCTCTTCCTTTTAAAAATGACCCTAACGATAGGGCATTTCCAAAACGGCTTTTGTCTCTAGGGCCCTTTCCCAGCGATCCCCATTATCAAGGAGTTTTGTTTTATCATAAAGAAGTTCTTCATGGGTTTGGGTTGCAAACTCATAATTAGGACCCAAGACAATCGCATCTACCGGGCAAGATTCTTCACAAAATCCACAATAAATACACTTTGTCATATCAATATCGTAACGCGTTGTACGCCGGCTTCCATCTTCAATTCGAGGCGTCACATCAATGGTAATGGCTTGAGCAGGACACACGGCCTCACATAACTTACACCCGATGCATCGCTCTTCTCCACTAGGATACCTGCGCAGGGCATGTTCCATACGAAAACGCGGACTTAAAGGATTTTTCTGGTAAGGGTAATTTAGAGTCACCTTTTTACGAAACATGTACTGTAATGTTTTTAAAAGTCCTTTGAGAATATCAAGGAGTAAAAATGACTTCAAATGGAAATAGAATCTTTGCATCCGAGACCTAGTTTTGTATTCCACATATTATACAATTTTTCCATACTTAATATAACCACAAATCAAAGAAATATAATACACTTGCCGTAAACACCACCCATCCCAGGGAAAAAGGTAAGAATATTTTCCAGCCAATTCTCATTAACTGATCATATCGATACCGAGGCACCGTCGCCCTCACCCAAAGGAAAACAAAAAGCAACATACTGATTTTAGCAACAAACCATATCGCCCCAGGGATGACATTTAAGGGGAAAATATCAAAGGGAGGAAGCCATCCTCCTAAAAATAAAAGAGTGGCAATTGCACTCATTAAAATCATGTTGGCATACTCGCCCAAGAAAAATAAGGCAAAAGCCATCGAGGAATACTCCACATTATAACCTGATACAAGCTCAGCTTCGGCTTCGGGAAGGTCAAAGGGGGCCCGATTGGTTTCCGCAAGAATCGAAATAAAAAATATCACAAACATTGGAAAAAGCGGGAATACAAACCAAATCTTTTCTTGGGCCAGGACAATATCTTTTAAGTTTAAAGACCCCACACATAACAAAACGCTGACAATCACCAGGCCGATTGAGACCTCATATGAAATCATCTGTGCTGCAGACCGTATTGCCCCTAAAAAGGCATAGGATGAATGACTTGCCCAGCCGGCGACAATAATCCCATACACACCTAGGGATGAAATGGCCAGAAGATAAAGGATTCCAACATTAATATCAGCAATGACAAAATGAGGTCCGATTGGAATCACGGCCCAAGCTGTCAAGCTTAGGGCGAAAGTCAAAATGGGGGCCAAAAGGAAAAGAACTTTATTGGACTGAGTCGGAAGAATCGTTTCTTTATGCATTAATTTAATAGCATCAGCAATCGGTTGCAACAGTCCAAAGGGCCCAACAACATTCGGCCCCTTTCTTAGTTGAATGGCACCAATCACGCGTCTTTCGGCATACACCAAATAGGCAACACCAACAAGCAACGGAACGACAAGAAGAAAAATTTGGCCCAGGACGAGTACAGCGGGCCAGATTAAGTTCTGCCAAAAATCAAACATTTTTTTCCTCTTGATTCATCAGAAAAGCTTCGGAACATGCCGCCATAATTTTCGAATGACGTGATATGATATTATCGCGATAAAAATCATCTTTCCATGCAGGAATTTTTCCCTGTAGCCCCCCCCGCTTGTGAAGACTTACCCAGGGCACATTCGGGGCTTGGTAGCTAAGATAAGGCAGGGCCTTAAGAAGCCCCTTACTGACGTCATTTGGATTTTTATAGAGAGTATCCATATTTAGGACCCTTGCTAACTTTAATAAAATTTCATGGTCAGCTTGGGCCTGGCCAGGGGGTTGTACGGCTTTACGTGTTTTTTGCGCGCGCCCTTCGGTATTGATAAACGTCCCCTCTTTTTCCGTATAGGCCGCCCCGGGTAACACAACATCAGCCCATTGTGCGCCTTTATCCCCATGGTGCCCCATATAAATGGTATAGGCTTTCTTCATCGTATCCGTAGGTAGAGTATCCACCCCTGCCAAAAAAAGAGTATGAATCTTATCTTGGGCAACGGCTTCGGAAATCTCACTAATTCCAACCCCATTTTCCTGAGGGAGAAACCCTAAGTCCAAAGCTGCTACACGACTCGCACCCCGCTGAAGGACATTAAAACCATTCCAGCTGTTGTGAATAAAGCCAAACTTTTCCGCAAGCTGGGCCGCAGTCTGGAGGATATTTTCTCCTTCCAAGTGCGTATAGGCCAAAGAACCAAGGATCATAATGGGTTTTTTTGCCGATTTTATGGCCTTATTCAAGGGATGTTTCCCTGCCATGAGGTCGTCTAAAATCGTCAGGTCCGCCCCTAAATCTTGAACCGGGTACGTAAGTTCACTTTTTGATCCAGGTTTTTCTCCTAAACGGTAAATGGGATAATGGCCTTGTAAAAACCGCTTTCGAATCCGAGCATTAATTAAAGGGGCTTCATAACGTGGATGCGCACCAATTAAAAGACATAGGTCTGAAGATTCAATTTTTGTAATCTTTGTGTTGAACAGATAATGGCTTCGGTCCATCTCTTTGGTAAAACATTCCCCATACACACGGCAATCCCGATGAGGGGATTGAAGATGGTCCATAATCGTCCTTAAGACAAGAATCGTTTCCGCATCCACAAAGTCCCCAACATACGCAGCAATGTTTTGGGATTTCATCGATGAAAACCGTGTTTTTATGGCGTCAAAGGCCTCTTCCCACGATGCGGGCTGAAGGGCACCATCCTTACGTATATAGGGCTGATCGATACGTTGGTATTGCAAGCCATCATAAGAAAACCGGGTTTTATCTGAAATCCATTCTTCATTAATTTTTTCATTAAGACGTGGTAAGATTCTTTTGACCTGGCCATTATAGGAGTCCACCCGAATATTGGATCCCACGGCATCGAGTACATCAATAGATTCTGTCTTTTTTAAGTCCCAAGCTCGTGCTTGAAATGCATAAGGCTTTGACGTTAAGGCGCCTACAGGACATAGGTCGATCATATTTCCAGACATTTCGGACGACATCATTCCTTGAATGGCTGCGGTAATTTCCATATTTTCCCCGCGATTGACGGCCCCCATCTCGGATACACCCCCCACCTCTTCGGCAAACCGGACACAACGTGTGCAGTGAATGCATCGGGTCATGGTCGTTTTGATTAACGGTCCCATTTCCTTATTTGTAACGGCTCTTTTATTGTCTTGAAAGCGACTTGAATCCGGACCATAAGCCAGGGTTAGGTCCTGTAAATCACATTCTCCACCCTGGTCACAGATGGGGCAGTCAAGGGGATGGTTAATCAGCATAAACTCCAGAACACCTTTACGTGCCTTCTTAGCCATATCGCTTGTGGTATGAACCGACATTCCTTCCGCTACAGGCATGGCACAGCTTGCAATTGGCTTTGGGACGCCTTCCAACTCTACCAAGCACATACGGCAATTGCCCGCAATGGATAAACGCTGATGATAACAAAAGTGAGGCACCTCAACCCCAGCCTTTTCCGTAGCTTGGAGGACTGTATACCCAGCAGGAACCTCAACATCATGTCCGTCAACTCTAATTTTAGGCATTCTCAACCTTCACTTGATCTGTTATGAGATCTTCCAATTTATATCGAAAGTGACGCAGCAACCCCTGGACCGGCCAGGCGGCGGCATCACCCAATGCACAAATTGTATGACCTTCGATTTCCTTTGTGACATCGTATATTTGATCAATTTCTTCGACAGACCCATTTCCTTGGGACAGTCGAACTAGCATGCGCCAAAGCCATCCTGTTCCTTCTCGGCAAGGCGTGCATTGGCCACAACTTTCATGCATATAAAACTTGGATAACCGGGCAATGGCACGGACAATATCCGTTGATTGATCCATGACAATAACCCCGGCAGTCCCCAAGGCAGTTTGGGCTTCTTGAAGGCTTTCATAATCCATCGTTATGGTCCCACAGGTGGAAGCCGGAATCAAAGGCACAGAGGCCCCTCCTGGAATAATGGCCAAAAGATTATCCCAACCGCCTCGAACGCCCCCGGCATGTTTTTCAATAAGGGTCTTCAAAGGAATTCCCATTTCTTCTTCCACATTGCAAGGGTGATTCACATGTCCAGAAATGCAAAAAATTTTTGTTCCTGAACTTTTGGGCGTACCAAGACGTGCAAACCATTTGGCGCCACGGCGTAAAATGGTTGGAATCACGGAAATGGTTTCGACGTTATTCACAACCGTAGGGCATCCATAAAGACCGATTAAAGCCGGAAATGGAGGTTTCAGCCGCGGGAGTCCTTTTTTCCCCTCCAAACTTTCGATCAAGGCTGTTTCCTCACCACAGATATAGGCGCCAGCCCCCCGATGAACATGCAAATCAAAATGAAACCCTGAACCTGCAGCGTTTTTCCCAAGAAGGCCGTGTTGATAGGCTTCGTTGATTGCGTTTTCAAGAATAAGAGATTCTTTATAAAATTCCCCCCGAATATAGATGTAACCCACTTCGGCCCCCACGGCAAAACCACTAAGAAGCGCCCCTTCGATCAGCTTATGGGGTTCATAACGCAAAATGTCCCGATCCTTACAGGTTCCGGGTTCACTTTCGTCGGCATTGATAATAAGGTAGTGGGGTGGATCTCCTTGTTTCCGTTTTGGAACAAACGACCATTTCTTTCCCGTCGGAAAGCCGGCCCCTCCTCGTCCGCGCAGACTCGATTCAAGGACCTCTTGAATGATCCAGTCCCTTCCTTTTCGTATAAAATATTCAGTTTTCTTCCAATCATGTCTTAATTGAGCCGATTGAATGTCCCACCCCTTAGACCCATCAAGATTGGTAAATATGCGATTTTCCGGAGCCAACATTAGTCTGTCTCCTTCTTCTTAAGAGCCGCGGATTCCGACGACGACACTCGCTTCTTCTCACCCAGGCTACTCACAACACTCTGGAAGGACTCGGCATCTAAATCTTCGTAAAATTCATCATTAATCTGCACGACGGGTGCATTCACACAGGCCCCGAGACATTCAACCTCTTCAAAGCTGTATTTCCCATCTTCACTAACGTCATGAGGACGAAGCCCAAACTTGTTTCGGCAGACTTGGACAAGATCTTCCCCCCCCCTTAGATAACAGGGCGTCGTCGTACAAACCTGAAGATGATACTTCCCTACCGGGCGTAGATGAAACATCGAATAAAAACTTGCAACTTCCATGACTCGGATCAAAGGAAGCCCCAAGATCCTTGCAACACTTTCTAATGCAGGGTGAGGAAGCCACCCCCCGCACTGCCTTTGCATAAGATCCATCACAGGCAAAACCGCACTTTTTTCTTTTCCCGGAGGGTAACGTTGCATGAGATCTTTCACACGGTCTAAATTTTCTGGCGTGAAGTCATAAGCTGATGTCTTGTCTTTCACAGAATCACCCTTCATCGATCAATTTCTCCAAAAACCACATCCATCGACCCAATGATCGCCGCTAAATCAGACAACATGTGGCCTTTGGACATGTATTCAATGGCCTGAAGAAACGCATAACTGGGGGCCCGAATTTTACAACGGTAGGGCTTGTTCGTTCCATCGGAAATCAAATAAACCCCAAACTCTCCTTTTGGGGCCTCTACAGGCGTATAAACCTCCCCCGCTGGGACATGAAAGCCTTCTGTATACAGTTTAAAATGGTGTATTAAGGCCTCCATAGAGCTTTTCATCTCAGGGCGTTTAGGAGGGGCAATCTTCGGATTTTCAATCATAACAGGGCCTTCAGGCATTTTATTGAGGCATTGTTTTATGATCTTGACACTTTCCCGCATTTCCTCGATCCGCACAAGGTAACGAGCAAAACAATCACCGTGCTTGCCCACGGGAATATCAAAATTCATATCTTCATAGACATCATACGGTTGGGACTTTCGCAAATCCCACGCCACGCCGGATGCCCGCAACATAGGACCTGTAAACCCCCACTCCACAGCTTCTTCAGCATTCATAAAAAAAAAATGCGGTTATTCGTCAGCATCGTTTCAAGGTCATCAATATGCTTAGGAAATGAATCAAAATAAGTATAAATGTCTTCCGCTAACCCTAGGGGGAGGTCTTGGTGAACCCCACCAGGTCGAAAATAGGCTGCATGAAACCGAGACCCTGAAACACGTTCATAAAAGCTCAGAATTTTCTCGCGCTCTTCAAACGACCATAACAAAGGCGTCATCGCCCCAACATCTAAAGCAAAAGTGGTGATATTTAACAGGTGATTCAGAATACGAGTGATTTCAGAATAAAGGACTCGAATATACTGGCCACGTCGGGGGGGCGTCACGTTCAAAAGCTTTTCCACCGCAAGGGCAAAAGCGTGCTCTTGACACATGGGCGAGACATAATCCAGACGATCAAAATAGGGAATGGCTTGAAGGTACGTTTTATGTTCAATAAGTTTTTCGGTCCCACGATGCAAAAGACCGATATGGGGGTCCGCACGCTCAACGACCTCGCCATCCAGTTCCAGTATTAAACGCAGAACGCCGTGGGCAGCGGGATGTTGAGGACCGAAGTTAAGAGTTAGATTTTTCGTATGGGACGCTGTCATTCTTCATCCTCTTTTTCCACTGGCCCAGGGTCCATAATATTTTCTTTTTCATCACCAGGAAGGCGAGTTTCATAGCTTCCATACCCTTCCCAGGGACTTAGAAAGTCAAAATCTCGAAAGGCTTGGGGAAGGTTGACGGGTTCATTAACAACTTTCTTCTTTTCGTCATCATATCGCACTTCTACATATCCGGTCAGGGGAAAGTCCTTACGCAACGGATGTCCTTCAAATCCATAATCTGTTAATAACCGACGCAAATCGGGATGGTTTGAAAATGGTATGCCAAACAGATCCCACGCTTCCCTTTCCCACCAATTCGCGCAGGGGAAGATGGAACAGGAGGACGGTACATGTTGCCCCTCCTGCAGACGAACTTTCACACGAATACGCTGATTTTTTTTCAAGCTTAAAAGATGATATACCACCTCAAAACGTTTTCGTCGCTCGGGATAATCGACCCCACAAATATCAATCAATTGGCGAAAGTTAAGCTGGGGATCATCCCTTAAAAGGGTTAAAACCCGAACAATGTGTGCGGCATCTGTCCCGATTGTCAGCTCATCATCTTGGATACTGACAAAGGACACCTGGGCACTCATAACCTGCAGGACTGTGCTTTTTAACGTCTCAAGAGAAGGCATGCAATAGATTTCTTGTCTTTTCGTTAGAGTATAAACAATCTTCATACACGAAGCAATTAGCTTTCTAAGCCACTCTCTTTGATTCAGTCACCATTTGTTAATGATTACCTTTTATACTGTCCTCAGGTACATAATTTTAGCTATGTATGTAGAAAAATAGAGGGCCCCATGGTTTTAAGTCGATATATTAAGTATAATGATCAGTGTCTAAGCCAGTTTGCAAATGATGATATTCCGCATTTTGTTCACACGCAGGCCCAAGGTGACAAAGATATCACGGCTTTGGAAAAACTCATCAAAATGGATCTTTATGACCCAGAGGCCCACAAGTTGACCCTACGTAGCGAGGACATTCTGTCTTTATGTCCAGAACGCCGTGCGCTTATCATAGAAGGCGGCCAAGGGGATTCAATTGGTCTTGCCGGTACGGGGTGGTTCGAGGTCAACGCCGAAGTGGCCTCTGAAAATCAGTCTTTTGTGACCTATGGACACAAAAAAGGCGTCAAAATACTTGTGTCTCAAGATATTATTGTATCCTTAGACTCATAGTCTTCAGTTCTGTACATAGAGTGTGATCACAGAACCTCGTCAACTCTGATATTTCTTTACATGTCGCGAATAAAATGCTAGATTATAAGAGTCATCTAATGACTATGGCAATAAACGTTATGTGAAATAAGCGTT